>Ga0307513_10002459_pt1 | contig 25632 bp, 30 predicted proteins | sample 15_EM_MG_FD_202174 | JGI IMG/M metagenome (GOLD analysis project Ga0307513, IMG submission 202174) | Populus trichocarpa ectomycorrhiza microbial communities from riparian zone in the Pacific Northwest, United States - 15_EM | ecosystem: Host-associated > Plants > Roots > Unclassified | place...
CCCCGATAGTACGAGATCACTCGTTACCCGTACTTGGTGCCCCTACCTACTTGTCCGATGATCTCTCATGTCAGAGGAACCCGGATTTCAAGCTGAGGCCGGAAAGACGTTTTCGAAGATCGTTGAAGTTGATGCGACTCGGACGATTTACTTTGCGATATCCCCGTTCCTTCTGATTTTTTCGTTTCCCTGACTCGACATTCCCACCTCACGGATGAACAGTCTGAACACGACTTCTCGGTACAAGACCCGACTTCACACATTACGAATACGGGGAGGATAATCGAAGACATGGAGATCAAGATGAGAGGGCTATTGCAAGAGGTCAGCAATTTATTCCATCCCTTCTCGTCCCCTTTTTTTCCGCTGGGTCACTATCCCCCCCGGATAATTTTCCCTCGCGTAATATTCGTGCCTGTTCCTTGTTTCATGTTTTGCAACACTTCGGTCAACGTTCGGTGCCGCGTACGCTGGTCGAGACCACGATCAGGAAACCGGCGCATCAGAGGCCACTAACAAAGCTTGTCCAACGGAGGGGGTGTCCGAGAGCGATTCATGACCGTCTCGTTGACTCCCCCCCTCCTCATATCTCATTCAGTTTGATCTACGCTTTAAGCTTTGCCTTCGTGGCGCCGCGTCATAGTTTATGCAGCAGCCAGCTACGGATGATTCGGTCGTCGCTGGTCGGCATCTAATGAAGCCCCCTCCCTCTTGTTTTCGAGATCACGATCATGATCACGGCGATTTCATCGTTTATTTGCCGTCGTACACCGTTCCTCATTTCGATCCATTCCTCTGACCTGGTCTCGCTTGTTTCTGTCTCTAGGTTTACTTCGGCAAAACGAAAGATGTTGTGTATGACCTCCGAAGCATCGAAGATCTGGAACGAACAAGAAGGCAACGTGATCTCCAAAGGGAATTAGTTGGGTTTATCAAGCGGTAAGCCTCGCTCGTCGCATCGACAGCGACCCACACGGCTTGCGAGTTATCTGTGGCGTGGCGGCTGGAGGTGGCTGAAACTTGGTGGAGTTTTTCCGACTTTGTTTATCGTCTACGAGATATATGATGGTGACTGCCGAGGGTTGCAAGGGCCCGCGGTTGTCGATTAGGATGGTTCCTGTGCCTTCCAATTCGCTCCGGAACCGGCAATTATTGCGCGTACGTGCGAAACTCTCGAACCCTTTGCTCTCGCTGGTGAGATGGCAGCATCCCACCGGAGTGCTGTAGCAAATCCAAGCCCCCTGCTCGTATCTGAGGTGTCGGCTTTCCCGATCTGCCAGCGCTCTCGAAAGACAAAGTGGATGCGGTAACCCGAACACCCTGGGGGATGACTACCAGCCCCACCAATATCTTGCCATTGTGCGGTCCGAAGTACAGTCCCAGCTGGCTTCTCCCGATGAGCTCAGACCTAAATAGTACCGGCCGCTCAGTGGGTCGGGGTAAAGCACTGCCCAGTGGAATTCAAAAAAAAGGAAGCTTGATTGCATCATGTCGAGCCGTGGGCCCGCAGCCGAAGGACAGGGAAAAAAACCCTCGAATCGATCGAGTTGGAGAATGCGGATGGACTCATGAAAGTTTGCAGCACAGCATCATCCGTGAGGATCCTCGTCCCTTGCTCTCGAAATAGACGAGAGCAGGAAAAATAGAAGGATCCGGGACCCACGGATGTGGTCGGCTTCGTGTTACATTATAGAGCCGCCGAAGGATGGGGGAGATGAATTAAACTTTTTGTTTCACGTCTCAACGCCGGAAGGAAACCCGGGATAATTATGGGCGGTCGGTCCCATTCACGCGGACGCTCGCGTTGCAGTATACCGTAAGAACTGTGTTCCATCCTGGTTGTATCTCCACGTATGCAATGACTATCGGACAGGAGAAAGGACCGATAAAGAAGTAACAGCTTACAATCTACAATCTTTACACCCCTTCTCGGCTGCCTCGAAGTGGTGTGGCTGTGGGGAGTTACTCGGATGGGATGCTCGCCTCCATAAAGGGAGTGGCCTGCATGACTCTCGAACACAACGATCTTCATGACCTGATTTGTGCATCCGCAATAGGATTCGCATGAATTGTGACCTAGGTAGGGATAGCAGTGAGTAATCTGGGCACAATGAACTCAGAAGTAAGGGGAAGGGAAAATAGGAGGTAAGGTGCTCTCATGTTCATCAAAGGGATCAGCGGGGAAGAGAGATGGGAAAATCTTGTATTGGTGAGGGAACGAAGAGTTCTGAGAGGGCGATGACATGCATAAGGTAACTGGGGACTTACGTGGGTCAGCTTAATCTCATTCAAAGGTCGGTTTTTGTTGTTCACCGGAACCCGTTCCATGGCGTCCAAAGTGGAGTCCGCACCATCAATGACCTTGCCAAAGATGGTGTACTTTCCGTCCAAATGGGGTTGCTTGGCGTATGTTATGAAGAACTGGGACTTGTTCGTATCTGGGCCCGAATTTGCCATGGCCACCATGCCGCGGGCGTTAAACTGGGAAGCGAGGAAAGAGCAAGGGGATGAGAGAAAAGGGCTCTGTTAGGACCATCCTAAACGCTGCAACAGGAAAAGGGAGTGGAGGCCCCGTAGCGGCACCACCCAAAGAGGTGGTAACGGCTGATGACCTTCGTTGCTTACTTTGATGGTGGATCGGATTTCATCCTCGAAGGGTTTAGCCCAAATGGACTGGCCACCTTTACCCGCACCGGTGGGATCACCGGTCTGGATCATAAAAGCCTTGATGTTGCGATGAAATATGCAACCATCGTAATAATTGGAAGCACAAAGGGCAAGAAAGTTCTGCAGCATAAGACGGGCGTGAAAGGCTGAAACACATGAGGGTCATGTGGGGAGGGGGGGCCCCCAGTATACCTCTGCTGCCTTTGGGACTGTTTCGCAGAACACTTCGATTTTGAGATCGCCGAGGGTGGTGTGGAGGGTGACCGACTGTTCGCGTCGCAGGTCGGTGAGCTCATCCGGGCGGAAAGAAAAAACATCAAAGAATCACCATGGCGTTTCGCGTGTCAGTTCCAGATGGCGGTGGCGACAGAGGGAAAAAGACTGAGTGCTGATCAATCGATTCGTCGGATCAGAGCATCCTACTCTTACTCACCATTACTTATACCCACAACCCGCCCCTTCCTCTCTCCTATCCCCTCTGCTCCTCCCGTCATGCTGCGCGCGAACCAACGACCGCCCTCAATCCTTGGCGACGACCCCTTCTCTCACGCCTTCAAGCCTCCAGCATATGAATCCGATTACGAAAAGCACGCCAGGCTCGAGAGGGAAATAGAGGCGAAGCGGATCTCAGACCGTATCGACGACGAAATCAGGAAGGATAAAGAGCGGTTCAAACGCTCGAAGCAGGACGTCAAGGTGCGCACTCGACCATACAATATCCAGCGGAAAGGCCCATTTCTAACGGGTTTGGCGCAATGCCGGCGTAGCTCTTACTGCTCGGCCAGGCTGAGTCTGGCAAGTCCACCCTTCAAAAGCAGTTCCAGCTCCTCCACTCTCCAGCTTCACTCGACGCAGACCGTGCTTCCTGGAAGATTGTTATCTTTTACAACGTCGTTCACGCAATCAGGAGCATCCTCAACGGACTCGAAAGCTGGGGCCATCTCGTCTACCAGGACCTCAGCCAACCTCGGTCGAACTCCTCGGAGGAGGGCGATCCATTTACCCCCGTCACTCGTTCCTCTATCACGCAACTGCGGCTCCGACTTACTGCGCTCGTCGCCGTTGAGCAAGTCCTTGCTGACCGGCTAAGTGGCGGTCTCAACATTACCGGAGGCGGAAAAAACGGCGTTTACGTCCGCAGCGGGTGGCAAGTCACAACCCAAGTGAGTATTGTCCGGAAGAAGGGAAAGGGCAAGGCGCGGAGTACGGGGAATACTCCAGATGAAACCGACCCCGATGAACTCATCGCCGACGTCGCACGCAGGCTCCAGATAGCCCGCGACGATATCGTATCCCTTCGTAATCATCCGGCCGTCGTTAAATTATTGGACAAGAAGAAGATCCGTCTGGAAGAATGGTCTGAATTGTACGTTCCGTGCCTAGTCACCTCCGGTCTTGCGGGGAAGGAAATGCAATTTCATCGCGCCATACTGACCAGTCTCTATCCCACAGTTTCCTTGATCAGATCAACAGAATTGCCGAACGCGGCTATGTGCCGACAATCGACGATGTCCTTCACGCTAGGATCCAGACCATTGGTGTTGCGGAGCATGCATTCGTTGTGCAGCACAGTAATCGTACAGTACAGTGGCGGCTGTACGACGTCGGCGGGGCGCGTGGACAGAGACACGCCTGGGCGCCTTTCTTTGACGACGCCAACGCCATCATTTACGTCGCTCCAATCAGCGCTTACGATCAGGTGCGCGGATTGAGTTTCTCCGACTGATGGTCTCTCACGCCATCTCTTTCCTTCCCTTTCCAGTATCTTGAAGAGGACCCCCTGACAAATAGGATCGAGGATTCCATCCAGCTCTTCTCACAAATATGCGCGAACAAGTTGCTAAAGAACGTCCACCTCGTCCTTTTCCTCAGTGAGTTAGGTCCCGGCCTCTTTTAACTCTTGAATCGACATGATTGGTTATAGATAAGACCGATTTGTTGAAGAAGAAACTGGCACAAGGAATTCGGGTTTCCAAATAGTGCGCCCATCGGTTTCGTGTTTCCAGGAACGGCCTAACGCGGACACAACTTTTTTGCAGCATTACGTCGTACAGCAAACGACCGAATGAATATGAGCCCGTTTCCAATTATTTCAAGACCCACTTCGTACAGGTCCACCGGTCAAACAACCCTGGGCAACGGGTGCTATATGTTCACATGACAAGTGTTGTTGTATGTTTCCTTTGTTCTTTGCTTAGCTTGGGGATCAGGTTTCTGATAACCACCCTTTTTTGCCTTTCATAGGACACCAAGGCGACCCAGGCCGTTATCATCAATGTCCGCGATTCCATCTTCCGCGGCTATCTGAAAGACGCCGCCCTTGTGTAATCCGACGACCTGGAGACAATTCCGTATTCGTCTATCCTGACGATTCCCGTCGGCCGCCTCGCGCTTGTCGTCTTGCCCGCTGCTTTAACGCCTTATTTATCCAACCTCTCGCTATCTCCCTTGCGCGGATCTTATTTGACCTGCCTGTCGATGCTCACGCAATTGTTCATACCTCACAAGTCACCCCGTATGGAACTCCACCGTCGCTACCATTTGGATGGTCCACTACTCGACCACTCCTGCCCGCAATAACCCAATCGTGTAATTCCTTTTCTGATCTTGTCTTACCTATACGTACACTAGTCGATTACTGCTTTTCGCTGCCTCCCTGTTCCTCGATGCTTGCCCACCCTTTCTTTTATTTTCTGGACCCTCCCTTCCGGTGACTCTGCCTTTACACCGCTGTCCACTCCCGATGCTTGCATTTGTCAGCTGGGGAATAGTGTAACCGCACCCTCCTTGAAGGACATCCCATTGTTGCCATAGTCTACGCTCGCGCATACATACCATAATGCTTCTTCGGCCTCTTTTCTTTCGAGGTATTCTTTTACTGGTATCTATGGCCTCGGGAAATGAGCAAGTCCCTTTTACCTCATTTATTCTCCTTCGTTTTCTCCCTCGCCGCATTGCTGTCGCTCTTTGTATAATCTCCCGTATTCCTTCTCTCCCCTCAATCGGCTTGGAAGGTACAATGATGCGCGATCTCCTGTCCCCCTGGTTGTACCTGCCATCACCCTGCAACCGTGACTGGTACTGATCATCCACGATTAACCGTCTCCGATCAGGGCCGGGTTCATGGTCTTGGTGTCTTCCCCCGTAAGAGTGCAGCGGATCCGGTGGATGGATTGATGAAGTCCCAGGGTCGCTCCACTCTGATCGCGCATCTTACACCGAAGTCGTGTTTGAGCTCATGGAAGCGAGGACCCAGGTCCATGGGGTCGGCCAATAGGCTCACCACCTCAAGCAGGCTCCGCTATGTGACGAACAAACGCTGTCAGCTGTCAGCTGTCCATCGTCATCAGCCTGTCATTTCTTGCAGATCTGTGCCTATCCAGGTCCACCTCAAAATTTGCAATTGCTCCTGGGCAACTGGCAGCCGGCTGCTAAATTCAGTACCCCGTACCGACTATGTGCGTGTCGGTCCATCGGGTCGGGGTTTTGAAGGGAGGATTGACGTTTGACGTGTTGCTTTTGGTCACGACGTGCATCGTGGATAGTGGTGATGGAATGGCGGCAACGGAGAGTCCAGACGGTTCGGTGCCCACGGGTGTACGGATGTATTTATGCACCCAGTCATAATAATTCGTTCATGAATGGGTGAGAAACTCTCCTCGGCGAGACGTCGGGGCGCGCTGGTAGTAGGGAGAGGCGCTTGCTTTTGTAATCGGATATTGCTTGGCAGTTAGCTCGTGATCGGACGGCTAGGATCTCTCTCGCTCTCCCTCATCTTGTCCGTCCCGCACATTTCAAATGTTTGTTTCGGTCTATTTCTCAGTCCCATCTTTCCATCGCCCCTCACATCCATCAGTCAAAGCGCATTCCGCTTGCCAACGCGCGGCGTAGTCCGTACTTGTCCAGATACCTATCCGCGCACCGAACTTTTTCCGACCCGACCGCTTGCGCTTACGACCTTCGCTTCCGGTCACGGGGGCGCGATCCCTCTTGGCACACGTTTACAGCCGTTCACCCCGACGGCTACGAGTATAAAGTCCGATCGCATAGGGAAGGATCTTGAAGATAGGGAGGAGGTAGGATTCGAAAGGGCAACAAAATCCCCAGAGAATGGACTCTACTTTCGGAACTAGCGACGCTCTTGGCGTAGGCGTTGCATCTGCGTTGACGCCTTCGCAAGTTCAAGGATGGGCATTCAACCACGACTCCCCATCTGGTCTGCAAGACGCTGCGGCAGCAGCTGCCGCTGCCGGCGGATTGGGGTTGGGGTTGGGAGGACATGAGCAGTTCAGGAATATACAAGTCGCGTTGGAGCAGGTGAATAGGGTTCAGAGTTTGGCTAGGGAAGTCATGTTTGGAATGTGAGTTTCCTCGTTCGCTGGAGTTGGGGATTGGCAAGCTCTGCGGCCCCGGCGCTTGGAAATTTTGTTCAACGCTGACGGATCATCGGTGCGACAGGGAGAACGCATATCAACCGACCACTCATGTGAGCCGGACAGCTCGTAAATTTTCTCTTTACGGTACGGACTGGGCGACATGAACTAACGCGAATAAGCAGAGGAAATTCTCGCGCTGAAGGCGGCCATCGTGGCACTCGACGACTTCCTACGCGAAACAGGACTCGGAGCTCTTCCGATTCTTCCACCGGGAACGATTCTCGGATCTCTGCCGTTTACCGAAGAGGATTTGTTGGGCGACGTTTCGAAGGGTGTGCAGGTGCTCTACGAGAAATCGAAAAAATCCCACGACAGCGCGAAGATTGTGTCGGATTTATTGGGTCAACCTCCCAAGTCGTGACTCTGTAATTTTAATAGCCATCCATCTTGTGATGTGATGGGTGTACGTGTACGTACATGTACCATAAGCGTATGAAATCTTTCATGCTTCATGTCAGCAATGCGGTAGCGAGTGTGCGAATTCTCTCACCAATCCTTACCCAAACCGCTTCTATCGCCCGAATCGGACTTAGGCTACCCTCCTCTCGATTCGTTCAACTTGAAGGAGGCTCAGCCACTTTACATCCTTCATCTGCAGAGCGAGTTGGTCAAATTTCACACTAAGCATGCTCTGAGAGCCTTCGTTCGCGGATCTACTGTGTACCACTCTACCACAATCTCTTCGACATATCGCTATCGTACTCGGCGTGCTCAAATCGTAAGGGGCCATGGGGGCCGCGTCCTCCAGCCACTGGACACCTACAATGTTGATGTCAGCGAACACTCCCCTTAACCTTTCCGTATTAGTTGAAATCTATAATTTGCCTGGTCCTGACCCACGGCAAATATGTTTGGTGATCTCACATTACTGAATACATGCCAATCTGTATGTAAAATTTCCAACTGTTTGGAGACCTCAAAAACTCTATCATGGGTTTGTTGAGATCATATTGGTAACTAACATATAAGCCAAGTGTTTAGCCAGTGTTAGACCTCAGAATTGTCAATGCATAATCCTCCCCCAAGCTGCCCTGCAGACCTTGGCCCTTGGGTCTTGTATCACCTCAAATGTATCCTCCCTTATCCCATTTAGCATTCTCTGATACTACCTATCTGAGTTCCTGATTGGACCTATATTGCCTTGCAGATAGTAGTTGTATGTTTGCCCCAAAGCCTAACATCTCCATTAATGTCCCTCTAACTGGTTCCCCAACCAATCCCAGAGATTAGCCTAACAATTTGCAACAATCAGAATTAAGTCAGCAAGTAATCTTTCCATATACCAAGTCTGGCTTAGAGTGAGAGGTTTGCAAGCATTAGTTAGCAGGGAGGGTTATTTTCATTACCAAATGTACACTGGGAACAGTAAACAGAGCTACAGGATACCATACAAACTACAGATCTACTGAGGAAGCACATGACTGAAATCCAGAACTAAGACTTCTCCTGACTCATAACCAGCAATCAAATAACAACCATCCCACTGTATGGCAGAAGGCTTTGCATATCCACTATAAAACCGGAAAACTACCTTTCCAGTGATCCTATCCTCAATCCCAATCAAACCAGTGGTTGAATCACTTGTATCACCAATGAAGTCCAGATGGGGTCTGTCTGAGGTTGTTGGAGATATCTCAATGGGTATTGAATCTGGAATCCCAAAGTCCCAGCCCAGAGTTGATGACTTCCCACAGCGGACCAAGACCTTTGAATCATCCATCCAGAGGGGGTCAAGGTGATATGGATATTTCCTCCATAGTAACCCCTCACCTGCAGGCTCTCCTGTCCAGATAGTCCAGGTTTTAAGATGCAAGTTATCTACCCAACAAACTCTTGACCTATCTCCTGATATCCTAAGGCCCCTGGGTACCCAAGTACTTGGATCCATTGTCTGGAGTTCACCTTTCTCAGCATCCCAGGTGTGAATTTTCCAGTTCCGGTCAGAATCCCTTTTGCATCCAACAATGATCAATTTACCACCAATCAGTTGTATGTCTCCCATCTGGATGTCCTTGGCTTGAGTTTCAAAGGATCCCTCACAGAGGCCAGTCAAGATATTCCAGGTCCTCACTATTCCTGTTGAATCAATTGAGAAAGCCAATTTGTCCTTTGCTTGTAAACTGACAGCTCTGATTGGGGCTGAGATGGGTGATATGGGTTCTGCATGAGGTGTAGCTGGGTTTTCTGGTGAGGCACTAATATCCCAGAACTTGATTGAGTGATCTTTAGATGCTGAGATAAGGGTAAGAGAGAGAAAGATAAGAGAGGTGATTTCCTTTGTATGCCCAACAAGGGTCATGATGCAGTGAGGGTCTGGGCCAGTGATGTTCCAAAGGTAGATGGTGTTATCAGCAGCACAAGCAATGAGCCTCCTATCAGGGGAGAAGCAGCAGTAGTGGAGTTTAGCATTGGCCATATGGAAGCCTGCTACAGTTTCTCCAGAATCAGTGTTCCAAATGGTAACAGCTGACTTTTTGCATGAAACAAACTGAGTGCCATCTGATGAGAATGTAACATGGGAACCAGCAATTGTGGGACCAACCCGATGACCATCTATGCCCCATTTCTGCACAGTACCATCCCTGGATGCAGACAGGAGGAGTTGAGGGTTTGTGGGGGAGAAGCTGACAGTTGTAACCCAATCATTGTGTTCCTTTATGACCTGACACTCCCCTGTCCCAATGTTCTGCAAACTCATTGTTTTATCCAAAGATCCTGAAGCAATTGTGGTATTGTCAACTGAGATAGAAACAGAGAGGACTCTGTTGGTATGGCCACAGAATGTTTTGACTACTCCACCAGTCTGGACATCCCAGAGCTTTATGGTATTATCATGACTCCCAGATACGAGGAATGTACCATCTGATGAGAAGGCAAGTGAGTGAACATATCTGTCATGTCCAGAGAGAACAGCAGTCTGGCTGCCTGTCAATACATCAAAGATGGTGATATCATTGTCTGGAAAACCAGTGGCAATGGTATTATTCCAGTAAGCAAGGGTTGTTGTATAGTCATTATTGCAGGATACTGTTCGGGTACATATTCCCCATTCAGTTGGTCCCACTACCACCTTGATCCCTGAGGGGAGCTTTGCAGTATAGCACTCATGGATCCAGGATGAGGAAGGGCAAAATGTGAGCATAAAGTCATATATTTGGAGGGGAGAGTTGCAGATTGCATCAAAATTTTCCAGGATGAATCGCTTGCTGTCATTTGTCCACTTGTCAGGAACTCCTGCCTAAACAGATGTGAATATAACTGCAGCTGAAATTCCAAAATTCATGACTTACCAACATACACCATTGCTGAATGTCATTGAGAGCATAAACACCAATGTCAAGCTTTCCCATGAGGGTCAGGGCCTCAACCCAAAATAGAAAACCAATTGTAAAGAACTCATTGATTTTCCTCTGTACTTCCTCAGTGCTACTGGGAACCTTTACAAGATGCTTTGTCCAGAAACAGCATGCATATTCCAGGGAATCCCCAATGTAGGTAGCCCTCTTTGTGGCAAGATCCTCAACCTCGTCAAGGATAGCATGATCGTCCAGGTTGCAGCCATTCCTCTTCAACTTCTCCCTCATCACACTGAGGCATGAAAGTAAGATTTCATTGTGATGAGTTAGAGGATCCACAAAGATCCGGGTGTCAGTGCACCGTCTTGGATCTGTGAGGAAGTCAGGGAATGATTTATGGAAGATCCGGACTGGATCTTCTGTGCTTTCCGGAATCAGGAGGAGGGAGTGGAGGGTGCACAGGGCACTGGAGATTATGGATGGAGCACCACAGTTCTTGAGGAGATCAGAGAGGGCCTTGATGGAGAGTGGATGGAAGATGAGGATCACTGCTCCCACCACAGATTTGAAGCGCGAGTGGGGCTCACGGTCATCAGAATCCACATCATGAAAAGCTTCCTCCAGAACTTTGGTATAGAGGAGATCAACACCGGACCTTCCTTCGTGAGAAGTGTCTTGTGGGAGTGAAATGATGAGAGCAAGTCTCTTGTTGGGTGGGTAGTGACGGGATGCGACAAACTTGACAACTGTTGAAGCGTAGATGAAAAACCCAGATGCTTTCTTGCAAAGGATATCGATGTCGCGTGGGCCCGGCCAATCCTCAATGAGGCCACAGTCAAGTCGGTTCTTGGCGATCTCGACAAACCGAGTTTTCAAGAATAGCTTGATATCATTGTCCACCGAAGAAGGTTCAACCTCGTGGAGCTTGAGGATGTCCGTGTGAGGCTGAAGTGATTCAAGACGGAATCCGGAGTGGATACGGGGTTCAGGCCTGCCAGTGATGAAGAACTTGACGAATGGGATGTCGTCCACATAACGGGAGAGGATGGATAGGAGTGCAGATGCGGGCTCCTCATCTCGACACTCGTCGAGGGCATCAATAATGATGAGGGTCGGAGCTTGCATCTCTTGGAATGGGCGAACAATGAGCTTCTCCATCTGTGAACAGAGCGACTCCCTCCCGACGTCAGGGTTCTCCGTCAAGACCGGAAGCAGCTCCTGTCTGAAGCGTGGATACCGGTGAGCGAGCTGGAAGGCGAGGGTAGGGAAGATGGATCGAAGGTTGCTCTTGTCGTCGGAATTCCGCGAACAAAAGAAACTGCCCCCCAGGTTCCCGTCTGCGAAACACGTCTCCGCAAACGTCTGAGCGATGGTCGACTTCCCTATCCCGGCAAGACCGTTGAGCCAGAACACTCGTTTGTCTTGCTCATCCTTTGACCACTGCTCGATTTGAAGTAGGACTTCTCTCCTGGTCCCCTTCATGCATCCCTGTCTGTCTCCGCAGAGGTACCCGGCGTCAGCGACGTGATACATGCGGTCGAGGAGGCCCAGGTCCGCTCGATCCTGTTGGCCGGTTGGTATACACAGGTAGACAGTTGGGGTGAAGTACTTACGATTAAGCGACGGGCGCTGTTGTAGATATCTTGTTGTATAGAGGTCTGAGGTGTATATTAGGTGCGATGAGAGCGAGTGATTTGGGGCTGCAAACCTGATATTCCATCACGGCCTCACTAATGTCATCCACCAGATCGCTGAGCTTCTGCGCGTTCTCGGCGTTGTTCAGGAATTGTGCCATATCCTTTTGATTCGCCATTGGGTCCAGGGCTTTGCAAACGTCTTCCAATTTCCTGGTGATCCCTGTACGTCAGTCTCAGCTCCCGATCTCGTAGAGGGTGGGCTTACCGTGCCAGTTTCTTTCTCCTCGCTTTCTCCTTGAAATCATCCTCAGAAGCAGGCGTGCAGAGCGAGTCGACGAGTGCTTCGACCCGGGATCTCAACGATTCTATCGTTTTTTTGTTGACCTTTGTTTGCTGGGAGAACTGTGAGCATCTCTGATCGAGCGAACAAAGGTGGACATACCTCGCAACTGTCGAGGATGGCGCAGAGCCCTGCAGCAGCAGATTTGAGCGGGGGGAAGGCATCTGAAGCTCTTTCTACCGTGTGGAGGAGTAATTTGGCCGCGGAAGCCGCAGTAGATTTCCAGCATTCGTCCTTGGGTGTGGCGGCGTCGCCATGGATGTGATCAGGGACTGCCGGATTGTCTACATCGTCCATCAGAGGCAGTAGCTGAGACGGCGTGGTTCACATACCCTCGGACTCTCCACCTCGTAAGATGGAAGGAGTGGGTGTCTTGTTCCCAATGTCCGGTCGAATAGCGTCGACCTGGTCGCTCCCTTCTGGACCAGACTCGCTCTCAACCTCCACGTGTGGAGGTGGGTGTAGATCAGCCTGACTGGCTTCTCCCAGGTCGTGTCCCCTTCCAACTACTGATCGCGGAACTGGATGGTCTTCTCCACAGGTTTTGCTGTCTTCTCCTCTGGCCTCGCCCTCCACCATGACGCTAGCAGACTCGGATCGTAAAGATGAGGATGGGCGGCTGTCTCCTTCGCCACCAACGTCGGTCCTCCCTTTCTCCGGCTTGTCTCCGATTTTCGAAAATCCGCGCTTCACCTTCTCTCGAGCTTTAGAGAAACGCTTTCGTAAATGCATGTCGTCGCAGGAGCAGTATGGATCGGTGTAGATGGCTGTGGATCTGTGTGGATGGACGATGTGGAAGGACGATGGTCCGGCACGTGGCTTTCGTTCCGCTCGAATCTCCCGCAAGCGCCAAGAAGCGCTCAGCCTCTCGCAACACTCGTCCCAGTACGGATATCCTCAGCATCTTCTCTCTCGCCTTCAAATATCCCATGCCCACACTCGTCGGGGAAGTTCCGAGTCAGCTTCCACAAAACCGCAAGTGTCTAGAACGACAGCTGCCGCAAAAAGCGTCTCGAAAGCGCCCCAGGAATTGATAGTCGGTTACAGATATGTCGAAGTTCATAAAATTACGGCCGAGTCTCGACCATCCCGTCCTCTTCGCATTGTACGCCCACGTGCTGCTCGATTTGCCTCGGAAGCCCTGCGGTGCAGGCCTCAGGCTCAACCGCAGAATGCTGTGCTACTATACTTCTTGAACAAATATCCATTGGACTCCGAAAATATGGACTCTGGATTAGAGTTATGGCCGAAGTCTGTAAAGACAACCGCGCCTTGCCACCTTACGACGTGGCTGTTGTGGTATATGAGTGCTAATTTTTAAAATCGTCAACTTCCACAATTAGTTCATTCCATGAAACCGGTTCACTTCTCGTTTTTGGGCCCTGGGCGATGAAGCGATAGCTCTTATCTCATACACGAACGACACCCTGTCCCCGTAGAAAGCACCAGCCTCACCCAACTAAAACAACCCCCCATCTGCACCCCCACTACCAGGTAGATTGGGGGGGGAGGGGCACGACCGCCCCGGGCTTTGCCGCAGGAGAGAAAACGTAGATCGAGTTTAGGGATCGGGATCATTCATAATCGCACAAGATCATAGACGCTCCATTTCAGCCGGGGTTCTTCAGAAACAAAGTACGGTTGAGCTTCAGGGTTTCAGGTTTCCGAGCGGGACCAGAAGGGGAGGGAAAAGGCTCTGGGTCTCGAGGACAAAGTACGACACCTGCAATATATATGCAAAAAATCCTACAACGGGGTGAGATGAACCTGTCAACAGGTGGAAGATTGAGGAGGCTGTCTACGCAAAGTGAAGGAGACGTGCAAGGTCTAGGGTGAGGTGAGGATGGTAGGCGAGAAGTGGTATGCACTGCGCAGGGGTAAACTTTGGGTAACATGTTCCATCCTATGCAATAGGATGAAAAAGAGCAACGACCTTGGACGAACGGTGACATTCGTGGGATCATGACCAGATGAATACGTGTTGCGAGGAATGAGTGGGGGGCGTAACGTAAATGGGGCCTATAGATGAATAGTCATCGAGACCGGGGTTTGGGACGAGAAGAACAGGTGTGTACATTGGAGCGGAGAGCACAGAGAGATGCTGTGGGTATAGTGACTGTCTTGGCGATGGTGAACCAGGGGGCTAGAAAGGAATGAATGTGTGGGATGGGGGAGTACAGATAATCTAGAAGTTGGACCAGGACATGACTTGATCCCGTCCGGGGTTTGGCGCGTCGAGTTGGACGGTTACGCCCAAACTGCCAATTCGCATTGGTCGTTCGGCACGGAGGCCTTTGACGGGCTTCAAGAAGCACCAAGCGGGCACTGCGCCCAATTCAATCTCGTCCTTGTTCATCATGGCCGGCCTTCCAACAATACACCACCCGTCATCGAAACTCTGCATGACCGTCAACCTCTCTCCCAACGAAACGACGAGTTCGTCAGGCAGGACAGGGTCAAAGTTTTGTTGGACCTTTCGTCGGCCGGATTGAGAGGAGGTGGAGATCGTGGAGGCAATTGAGAACCGGTTGCTGTGGGAACCTACACTGAGGAACGAGTCCCGAGAAACGGTGAGGACGGAGGCAGTTGAGCCTCGTTTTCCGACGGGTGGGGTGTTTCCTGCTTGGAGAGCGAAGGAAAAGGGGGCGAAGGGGCGGGGGAGGTTGCCCTCGGTGGAGTGGTAGTCTACGATTTCCTGTTTCGTAGCGATCGGCCTGGTGAGGACGCGACTGGGCATGACGATTCCCTGAGTGCCTATATGGGCCCTCGAGAACATATGGCTTTGGATACCATTAATATCGCTATTATCGGAAAATAAGAAATGCCGGTTAGAACACTATTGATGGCCAAATCAAGGATGATAGTGGAGCGTTCATATCCGTACTTTGGAAGGGCATCGTCCTCGCCTTTCTCGCCACCTTCTCTAACGAGGCCACGGACGTTGAGGAAAGAGGCACCACGGTTGTCTTCGTCGTTTGCTCTGGCTCGCTGCCTCAGGAATCTGATCGTCAGCCAGGCGGCTGCACCCAAAGTGACCAGGCCGGCGACGACAAATCCGGCGATATAAAGACCGGCTTTGGGAGACCCGGCTCCATCTCGAGGGAGAATGTGAATGGGCTGAGGCGCCATCGAAGAATTCGAGGTTGAGGTGAACGGAACGAGAAGACACGAGAAGGAAGTCTATGACGGTTTGGGTGTGTGTGTGATAAAAGAGTGGCTTGTAGAACGAATGGATTGATGTCGTCAGAACGGACAAAGTTGGGGAGGACGTTAACCCTGTGGCCCTGCAGTCGAGGGAGAGACTTGTGCTCGTGGGTGGAGGGAGACGGTAAGGAACGGGTGGCCAGCCAGGGGGTGAACGTTGAGCGTCGAACGGAGATCAGTAACCAAGCCAGCCACCGGTTACAAGTGACATGACCCGATCCCTTCAGTTCCCGCTTCCATCCATTATTAATAGAACGGTGGAAAATGGAAAGCCTGCACTCACGGTTCGAGCTTATACTGCCACGCCCGCCTTTGTCGCCCATGTACAGCCGCCTGGCGGGCACTGCACAGTCTCGCGTGAGTCGAGAATCAGTTACCCGCGGCTGCTGCGCAGGTGACCTGCGGTGCTGACAGAAAGCTGTGCAGGGCTCCCCCTCTGCCCAACCCCACCGCCGGCTGACAATCCTCCCTTTGTCGATCCCTGTGCTGTCCTTCTCACGCGCATATACGCAGATGCGCGCCTAAAATTGGGGATCGCGCGAAACCTATAAAAACCCAGACGGGACCGTCAGATCTCACCTCACTCAGCATGTCCAGCCCATTCGTCTACACCCCATCTGCCCCGTCCTACCAGGACCTGGGGCCAAGCCCCTACCTCTCCCAGTTCTACAACCGACAGCGGATCTCACCTCACATACCCACCGTCAACCTCGCGGATCCGTCTGCTCCCAACACCCCCATCCGGAGCACCAGGATCCTCGATGAAGATCCCTGGACCACCCCACACCCCCGTCCCAGACGTCCTTCCTGGCACGCGGGGATGTCTACTCCCTTCTTGAACGCGCCCACTTTGACCGTCCCGACTGATTATACCTTTACGCGCCGGCGATCTTTGGATAATCGATATCAGCGACCCAATATCGTCGACTACTACCAGAACCAACAACCCAACCCCTACCCTTGGATGGTACCGGGGGCACCCATCCCATCCACCCCCGCATCTGGTCCTCCATACGCATACGCACATTACCCTCCCGTCGTCCCCTCCGAAATACACCCCCTCCTTCGGCCCGACTCTCATGCAATCTTCTTCGACCTTTCGCTGTTCGAGTTTCGACCGGTAGATGCCAAGGGGAAACCTATTTCGCTCCAGACTCTCGCTGAACCGGCTACGCACCCGCCAACTACAAGGCTCGTAGTCACGTCTGACCATATCCCCCAATGGCCGGTTCTCCTCGACTACCATGCTGCGACCCTCGGTACCTCTAGCCCTCCCTCCATGTTGCCGCCCGTCACGCTAGGCGATGTCTTGTACGCGATCCACCAGACGATGCAGACCCAGATCACGCACAGAGAATGGGCAGAGTTGGACGAAAGGGAGGAAGTCGCAGTCGGAAAGGCGTACCAGAGGCGGTACAAACTCGTCGCCGGGCACGAGTCACGCCTGGCCGCCGAGGGAGTGAAGAGGGTTGATTATCTTTTCAAGAAGGTCATGTTCGCTGGATTGACTAGGAAGAATGGGGATCAGGGATACGAGAACCTCAAACTTCTCGTCAAGAGCCGATGACGCGTCCATACCCGCAAGATATGGCGGGTTGAGGACGAGGGAGATGTCCCTCGAGCTGCGCGCCCGCGCTCCCCCTATTTTTTCCTCTTTTTATCACTACCGGCCCCGCCGCCGACGACATGATCGGCTCATATACGAGTCACCGCGACGAATACGTATACCCTACCATAACGTTCTCCTGTTTGTACCGATGATTGGACCCTGGATGTTGTTTCTTCTGGTGTTTCTGCCCGTTTGTTTGTAATCGATTTATTACTCGTGTAATCTTATTTTAAACGACCAACTCCCTCCAAGTGTTTCACGCCTGGTTTCGACTTCAAATGTCGGGGGAAGGGGCTGATGGACAGTGTGTAAACCCGTGACGTCTAACCTCCCAATGAACAGACAAGTGCATGTGAGCTTGAGGTTAATCAGTGCAACGCATGATAGCAGACGACGGACTTGGGATTATGACATGATCCCAACGTCCAGATTTGACTCCTCCTTCCCCCTTCTTCGGGGAACATCTGGGGAGCACACACACCAGAGTTGCATCCCCTGCGCTAGCCTGTGTGAGAGGCGAGAATCTTTGGTCGTCGCCAGACGTAATACCACAACATCGTTCTTGGGGGAGGAGTCGACTATCCGCAGACCTCGCACCTAACGTGATCACTTGGAGGTCCGTTCAGATCCTGTGGAAATTCCAAAGACAGTAGATGACGTGGTATGTCGATGAGCGTCTGCGGAGCCGCGGGGAGGGGGTTGCCATGACGTGTCAGTGTAGCCGCTGCGGCGGTTGAAAGCCGCGGCCCTTCGACAGCGGGGTTGAAGTGTTTTCGGGGCCGGTCACAGGAGTAGTTGCACTGTCCTATTACCAATACGTTGAGATGACATTGTTCGCCAGCACACCCCGGAGTTGTCGTTATCACCACCTCAAGAGGCCTCTTGTCGAGAGAGAAATAAAACGAGCCCTGGAAGTTTGAAAGCTGAGGCCGCCTCACGGATTAGGCACTCGTCGTGCAGACTCCCCGGTCGAAGGCCGAGAACCCCATTTGTGTGTTGCATTGCCAAGGCCGTGCGTCGCGAAGGATGCCAAAAGGTTTGTGAGAATAGCAGTAGATGAGGTCGGTAATACAGACCTTCCCAGTAAACAGTCCGTATAGGGCATGTACCTGATGTAGTAGACCGCTTAACAATGTCAACCCTTCAAAAACAAAAAAAAGAGGTCGGTAATACCCTTCGATTTCTGGGGCCACTTGGGTAACAGTAAGGTTGGAAGGATCTTCTAAGAACAGCTTAAGCATTTAGGTTCAGCGCTGTCGTCGAGGGTGCAGTTTTCAGCGAGTGCACCGATTGGTGGACCCTCAGGATGACTTGAGTCCGCAGATCCGGATTGACACGTCTTTTTTTTAAAAGTTCTCCGGATTGACACGTGTTTACGAGAAAAATAAGCCTGACGTGTAGGGTAGCGGAGGTAGCACACGCATTCAGAACCGCCTATGGGAGTGTTTATGCGAGTTTTTTTTCCAGAACTGAGTTGAGGATGATAAGTGCGTCCGGATTTCGTATTCTCTGCTAGTCCTTGAGGGCGAAGGCGAGCCCGAATACCCCGGGGGATGCGTGTCACGTGATATTCCGGGAATAGCCGGACGCTGTCGATGGTCCCACCGTTCTTACGCGTCTTGAGCTTAAACGCTCCTCTTGGTCCTGGATATTAATCTCGAGCTATGCGCGTCTTTACCTCTCAAAAGCGAATCCCTGAAGGTGCTGGCAAGCAACAACCCGGGACCTCGATCCTCTTCCGGGCTCCGGGATCCAAATATTCCCGTCGGACCTTGCGGAGTCGTCAAGTCTCGACTCCTTCCCGTGGACACCTCCGGTCGACTACAGCTGATCATGTTATCCGTTATATCAGTCCCGGTTCCGTACGGATTCCGAAGGTGAACTAGAGAGAACCCGGTGGGTTGATCAACGTGTTCGGTTCTTCTTGAGAAATGTTACTTATACGTACCCAAGGCACGATGACTTGAAGATGGAAACTGAATGATAGTTGCTACGCTGGAGAAGAGCGTTGCTGCTGGTGGGACACCCGTCGTCATTTTTCACTTTCCGCCCCCGCGGCCAATGGGATGGAAAGCAGCAGGAGCTGATCGAAGGATCTTCGTTTGTGTGACTACACTTACCCCTCCTCCAAACTGCAGGAGGATACTTCCGTACCTAACGAGTACGAGCCAATGGTCCTCCCTTTTATTTTTGCGAGGCACACTTCCAGGGTGTCTCCTTCGTGACACCGCGGTTTTCGCGGAACGTCACGAGAAATGATCCTCTTCGCAACCTCGGGATCTGCGGTATTTGGTTGTACTTTATATATTTCCGTGGTCGTGCCGTTTTACCTCCTTCAGTGCTCACTTCGCACTGAACTCCCGCCCTCCTCCTTCCTCCCTTGGCGAAGATGGCGACTCCAAAGTGGACAATCGTAGACTTCATCCACAGAGGGCCGTGGTGGGAGAATCACGGTGAGCACATAACCCTCGTTGCTATATCTCACATTTAAAGATTTACTACTTCTTGTCCCCGAAGGCATCCTGATCCTCAACATTTGTTTGCTTTTACCGATCCTCACAGCGACGGTGAACGGCCTTGATACCTCCCTGGTCAATGGTCTACAGATTCTGCCCGCGTGGCAAGAATACGTCCACACCACCAACGGCATGATTTTAGGTGGGTTTCATGCGTTTTTCGTTTCTTCCCCCGTCTTCGCCTTCGATTGTTGAGTTCATACGGCGTTTAGGGTTGATAAGCAGTGCACAAGGTCCGTACTGAGCTCGTGTTCGCCTATGGGGAGCTTCGAAGAGACGCTCATGCGATCCAACTCTTATAAAGTTATTGGCTCGTTCGTTGTAAGTACCCTGGGGTGGATTGTAGCTCGCTCTCAGGAGTCCTTATATGCATTGTAATCATTGTTAGGGAATGCCATTTACTCCCTTAGCCTCTGATGGGCTGGGTCGGCGCTCGGCGATCATTATCGGCTCAGTGATCATGTTGGGTGGAGTCGCTGTTCAGGTCTCTGCCACAAGCGTTAGGATGTTCGTTGGGGCTCGTGTGATTGGTGAGTTCTTGATCACGTGTCCCATTTTCGGTCATAATTTATCAACTCGCCCCCCACATTAGTTGGATTTGGCCTTTCGTTTGCCTTGAATGCTGCCCCATTGCTCATCGCTGAATTGGCCTACCCGACACAGGTCTGTATCCCAACTATTTGACGCCACCGTCATGTTTTATTGGATACCAACCTCTCCCTATTGTAGCGCTGCAAACTCACTTCAGTGTACAACTCGTCGTGGTATATAGGAAGTAGCATCTGTGAGTCGACTCCCCCTAGATCTGTTCAACGTCACCAATCCCGGTGATCACACTCCCAGCTGCCTGGATCTGCTTTGGAGCAATGCGAGAGGTCGGAGGCTCCCCTTGGTCCTGGCGAGTCCCTTCGTTGGTCCAGTGCGCCATACCGGCTGCACAGATCGCTTTGATGTACCTTATCCCCGAAAGTCCCCGATGGTTGGTTGCCCAAGGCAGGGTATGTGTCTATCGGGAAGCACGGTCGATATAAGCGTACTGAAGCTCTTTTTTGTTGCAATACAGGAGGGAGAAGCGACCCGTATCCTTTGCAAGTACCACGCAAACGGAGCCGATGAACACCATCCACTTGTTGTGTTCGAGATGGCACAGATCCGACACGCGGTAAGGATGGATAAAGAGACCGACGTTAAGACAAGCTGGGCCAGTTTGGTTTCAACACCGGGGAATAGAAGGCGGATGATAATCATTGTCGCTCTCGCGGTGTTCTCCCAGTGGAGGTACGTGCGTTACTCCCGGAGGAATCGTCCGTCCAACCTGGACTGTGGCGTGTGGTAGTGGGAGACTATTACTGACCGTCCCTACTGTATAGCGGAAATGGTTTGGTGTTGTATTACGTTCACCTGATCCTTGAGGAAGTCAAGGTGAAAGACTCCTACACCCAGGGCGCCATCAACGGGTGCCTTCAGGTGAGCAAATCCCGTATGCGCAGCATAGATTACACTGAACATATTCGCGAACTGCTCCTGAACCTTTCGGGTTGTGCGCGGTTCAGCTCTTCAATCTGGTCGCCGCAATGCTCGGCGCCTTCCTAGTCGATAAACTCGGTCGCAGGACCCTCTTTATCATCTCCAACGCGGGCATGCTCGTCAGTAAGTTCAGAATTACTGGCGCACGTAGGCCTATTATATATTGAGATTAATCTTTCTTTATAGATTTCGCAGTTTGGACGTTGACGACCGCACTCTCCAAGAGTCTTGACTCCGAAAAAGGACGTGAGGCATCTTCCAAAGGTATACCTTATGCTCTATGTCCTGGAAAGCAAGCTGATGAGTGTATTGGGTGGGTAGCAACGATCCCATTCATATTCCTGTTTTTCTTCTTCTATGATATCGCGTATGCGGCGGTGTTCGTGACGTATGTGATCGAAATTCTGCCACTCAAGATTCGATCGCGTGGATTTGCCGTGGTGGTGAGTGGACAGCTTTTAGCACACCGGTATATTGTGACGTCATATGTTTGGTTACTCCCGTAGAACTCGACTCAGTGTCTTGTCCTCGCATTTAACCAGTTTGTGAACCCTTGGGCCCTGGATAGCATCGGATGGAAATACGTGGGTTCTTCCTCCTCAGTTCTGTCGTTGCGAACACAGCTGATGGCGTATGGGTTGGACAGTATTTCGTTTATTGCGGATGGCTGATCTTTGAGCTTGGCTTTGTGTTGACAATGATCGTCGAAACGAAAGGTTTGTGATATAACTCTCGCCCCAACTTTTGGCGTAACACGCAAGCTAAAGATGAACATGGACATTTCCAGGTCGCACACTTGAAGAAACAGCAGCTCTCTTCGACGGGGACTCACCACCTCGAGATCCCCGCCAAGATCCCCGCCAACTTACTGGCAATGCCGCCGCTACGACAACATCGCGCGGTGTCGGGGTCTTGTTCGAGGAGGTGGGAGATCAATTGCGTTACCTGGCGTCGATGGAGCGCTCACCACGGAAGGTCACTGTGGTCAAGTTCCACGAGTTGAAGAGGACACGCTCGTTGGATTCGGATCAGTTGATGTCCGAGGTCGTTGGTCCAGCGACTCCGCCACGAGCTATGGAGAAGTATTGGAAGGAACGTAGAGATCCAGAGGCATGAGCCCCATCTCCCTTTCAGACGAAGAATGTGTCAAGTCGTAGTTTACATGAGTCAATCTAATGCATGCCCTTTTCATGGTGGGTGGACTGTGCCAGGCTGGTTTTCGTCGGGAACAAGTCGCTACTCGACGAGTTGATGGAAACCGGTTCACAAGCAGCCGTCTCGTTCGCTCTTACGTGTCCATCCCTCGAAGAACTTGCACTTGGTTCGCTTTGGGGAAAACAAATGTCATTGAGCATCCTTGCGAGGGTAGGACTGAGTTGTACCTGGGTCAAAGATGAATACGGCATTGAGGTCATTGTCAGCGGTCTCAACTTTCCAGTAACTTTGAAATATCGCCGAGACTACGACGCACCCCTTGAACGAGCTTCATGACAAACTATTCCCCTCCTGAGATCCTCACTCGAATCGCCGATTTTACCTGCCCACACACCCGGACCCATTAGACCAAGTTGCTCCGAGATCGTGACACAGGCCTGTAGTCACCGCAGACCGGTTATCATATTGCACTCCTTGACTTGACGGTGATGCACAAGCGCCGCGTCACCACCGCATCGGAAGATAGTCATGGATTGTCTCCATGCCTGGATCTCCTCACCCACTTAGAAGGGAATAAACGGAAGACCCACGTTACAGGTGCTTCAAGCTCCCAGACCTTCGCAATCATTTCCCTTCTCGGGCCGCGCCACGCGCGTATTCGAAGCCTTTGAATCCAGTTCTCGTACCGCAGTAAAATATACGAGGGGGGCGTCGCACGACTCATTCAGCGGATTTTCTTTCGGTGTTCGTTTGACGTTCTCGATCCCTTGACCTTGATCCTGTACTTTGCGGACGCATGGAAAGGTAGTAGCATTGTCTTATGGACATTACCTGTCCTACACTGTGAGTTTGTTTTACCCTTAGCTGATTCGTATATTGTGCCCAGCTTATAATGAGAGGGTTGCAAGTATTACTCAGCAGACGGGGACCAGAATAGGTTTATAATTACCTCAAAATGTACATATTTTGTACTGTCATACAATTCTGTGCATACCACAAATACCTATCAGGAAAGCATATTACTTAAATCCAGAATTAATACCTCTCCAGTCTCATAACCAACGATCAGATAATGACCATCCCATTGTGTGGCAATAGGTTTTTTACCAGGAAGGTGGAAGACTACATTTCCAGTGGTTCTATCTTCAATCCCAATTTGACCAGTACTTTGCTGGCTTGTAATACCAATGAAATCCAGATTGGGCCTGTTCACTAATGTTGATGTCTGAACAGAGGTTGAACCTGGAATCCCAAAGTCCCAGCTTAGAGTTGATGACCCTCTGCAGCGAACCAAGACTTTTGAACCATCTATCCAGAGGGGGTCAAGGTGATATGGATATTCTGACCCTAGTGATACCCTGCCTATATGCATCCCAGTCTGTATACACCAGGCCTGGATGTACCAATCATCCACACAAAACACTTTGGACCTATCCCCTGATATCCTAAGGCCCCTGGGTGTTTTATTGATTGCATCTATTGTTTGGAGTTCACCTTTTTTAGCATCCCAAACATGAATCTCCCAACCCTGGGTAGGGCCCCTTTTACACCAAACAAGGATCAATGTACCATCAAATAATTGGATGTCTGCCATGTAGATGTCTTTAGCTTGAGTTTAAAATGATTCCTTGCAGAAGCCAGTTGAGGTGCTCCAGGTCCTCACTACTCCTGCTGAATCAACTGAGAAAGCCAACCCATCCTTTGCTTGGAGACTGACAGCCCTGATTGGGGCTGAGGTGAGTGGTATAGGCTCTATGTGAGGTACAACTGGATTTGCTGGTAAGATACCAATCTCCCAGAACTTGACTGATTTGTCCTCAGATGCTGAGATGAGGGTGAGGGAAGAGGAGAAGACAAGGGATGTTATTTCATCTGTGTGTCCAACAAGGGTCCTGGTGAGGTGAGGATCTGTGCCAGTGACATCCCAAAGGTAGATGGTATAGTTTGCAGTACAAGCAATGAACCTCCCATCAGGAGAGAAACAGCAATGGTGGGGTTTAGCGTTGGGCAGGTGGAATTCTAATTCAGTCTTCCCAGAATCAGTGTTTTGAATGGTAATAGCTGTCCCATTGCATGAAGCAAACTGAGTACCATCTGGTGAAAATCCAACATAGAAACCAGCAATTTGGGGGCCAATCTGATGACCATCTATACCCCATCTCTGCACAGTACCATTCCTGGATGTAGACAGGAGAAGTTGAGAGTTTGTGGGGGAGAAGATGACAGTTGTAACACCACTGCTGTGTCCCTCTATAATATGACACTCCCCTGTCCCAACATTCCACAAACAAATTGCTCCATCTATAGATCCTGAAGCAACCACAGCATTGCCTACTGAGATGGAAACAGAAAGGACTCCACTAGTGTGACCATGGAAAGTTTTGACAACCCCACCAGTTTGGACATCCCAGAGTTTGATAGTATTATCATGGCCCCCAGATACAAGTAATGCACCATCTGATGAGAAGGCAAGGCACATAACAGAGGCAGTATGGCCAGAAAGAACAGCAGTATGACTGCCTGTCAATGCATCAAAGATGGTGATGTCATCATGTAAACCAGTAGCAATGGTATTGTTCTGGTATGCAAGGGTAGCTGTATAGTCATCATTGCAGGAAATTGTGCGGGTACACATCCCCCATTCAGCTGGTCCCACCACCACCTTGACCCTTGGGGGAAACTTTGGAGTATAGCACTCATAGAGCCAAGATGAAGAAGGGGAGAGTATGAGAGCAGAGTCATAGATTTGGGAAGGATGGTTGCAGATGGTGTCAAAATTTTCCAGAATGAAATGTTTACTATCACTTGTCCATTTGTCATGAACCCCTGTCTGAGTAAACATGAATACAGGTTACAGGTTTAGCTAAAATTCCAAAACAGATGACTCACCACCTTGCACCATTGTTGGATGTCATTGAGAGCATACACACCAATGTTGAGCCTCCCCAAGAGGATGAGAACCTCAACCCAAAACAGAAAGCTGGTCTCAAAGAACTCATTTATTGCCTTGTATGCTTCCTCAGCTCTGTTGCTGCCATTGGAAACCTTTGTAAGGTGTTTTGTCCAGAAACAGCATGCATATTCCAGGGAACCCCTGATATGGACAGTCCTCTGTGTGGGAAGATCCTTGACCTTACTGAGGACAACATGGTCATCCAGGTTGCAGATATTCCTCTTCAACCTCTCCTTCATCACATTGAGACATGAAAGCAAGATCTCATTATGATATGTTGGAGGGTCTATGA
>Ga0307513_10002460_pt1 | contig 25631 bp, 20 predicted proteins | sample 15_EM_MG_FD_202174 | JGI IMG/M metagenome (GOLD analysis project Ga0307513, IMG submission 202174) | Populus trichocarpa ectomycorrhiza microbial communities from riparian zone in the Pacific Northwest, United States - 15_EM | ecosystem: Host-associated > Plants > Roots > Unclassified | place...
GCACGCTCACTTGGCCGACCCGGTGCGCGGCAGCACGGCGGTCACGGTCCAGCCCCGGCCGGGCCCCGGACCCGCCTCGCAGCTGCCGCCCAGCAGGCCCGCGCGTTCGATCATGCCGACCAGTCCGTAGCCCGGCGCCGAGGCCGCCAACCCCGCGTCGGTTTCGCCGTCGTCGCTGACGCGCAGGCGCACGGACGTGTCCTCGACGGCGACACGGACCTCGATGTGGGTCGCGTGCCGGGCGTGCCGCCGGGCGTTGGTGACCGACTCCTGGGCGAGCCGGTAGATCGCAGTCCCGACCGCCGGGGGCAGGCCGTCGACGTCACCGTGGATCTCCACGTCGACGGCCGGCCCGTCGCTGAACCGGCCCACCAACTCGCCGATATCGCCCACCCGCGGGCTGGATACCAGCTCGAGATCGCCGTCGCGGAACCGGCCCGCTGGCTCGCCGGTGTCGCCGACGTGCTGGGTGGGCGTTGGCTTGAGATCGCCGTTGCGCCGGCTGGGCGCCGGCTCGCCGATGTGGCCCACGCGCTGGCTGGATGCCGGCTCGAGGTCGCCGTTGTGCTGGCTGCGCGCCGGCTCGCCGATGTCGCCCACGCGCGGGTTGGATGCCGGCTTGAGATCGTCGTCGCGCGGGCGGGGCGGCGGCTCGAGGTCGCCGTCGCGCGGGTTGGATGCCGGCTGGCCGAGATTGCCCACGCGCCGGCCGGGCGCCCGCGAGCCGAGATCGCCGCCGCGCGGGCTGGGCGTCCGCTCGGCCGGTTGGTCGTGGCGCAATACGCGCACCATGGCGCGCATCTCGGCGAGCGCCCGTGAGGCCTCCGCCTCGATCACCTTGAGCGCCTCGACGGCCGCGTTCGGGTCCGATGCCGCCGTCGCCAGGCCGGCCTGGGTGCGGATCGCCATCGCCGAGACGTGGTGGGCCACGGTGTCGTGCAGGTCGCGGGCCAGCCGTTCCCGTTCCAGCAGCTTGGCCTGGTCGAGCTCGCGCATGCGGGCCCTGGCCCGGTATCGCAGCGCCGCGCTCAGGGCGCCGGCGGCGAAGAGGATGACTAGGCCGGCAAACATGTCGGACAGGCTCTGGTAGCCGAGCACCGTCGCCAGGACGACCTTGGCGACGACTATCGCCGAGCCGAGCAGCACCTCGCGCCCGGACCCCCACCGCAGCAGCGCGTAGGGCAACAACAGCAGGTACACCAGCACGTACAGGTCCAGCTCGTGGCCGGTCACCAGCGGGGTCGCGGCGCAGACGCCGAAGGCGATCGCGACCATCGGCAGCGGCCTGCTCCGGCGCCACAGCAGGGTGGGCACCAGCCCCACCGCGATGATCACCGAGACGGCCCGCCACGGCAGCTCGGGCCGGAGCAGACCCTCCAGCAGCGCGGCCGGCACGAGCAGCGCGACGAGCGCCCAGTCACGCCAGCTGCGGGGCGGCGGGGCGGCGGGACGCGGCTCGTCCCATCCGGAGCGCAAGAGATCGTGCACCCATTGATCGTACGAGAGCGCCGCCCCGCCGCAGCCCGGGCAGATGGAGGAGGCGTCAACACATTGACCGACTTCGCTGTCACGCGTAGCGTTCCCGGCCAGGAAAGCGCATTCCTAGGGCATTTCGCGCACCGTACGGAAGGAGCGATTCGATGAGGCAGAGCTACCTACGCCCGCTCGCGATCGGGATCGGTGCGGCGGTGCTGGCCGTGCCGATCGCCCTGATCCCCTCGTTCGCGCAGGCCGCGACGACGACGCTGTACGTCGCGACCGGCGGCGACGACGGCAACCCGGGCACCCTGGCGGCGCCGCTGGCCACGGTCCAGAAGGCGGTCAGCCTGGTCGCGGCCGGCGGCACGATCGCCGTGCGCGGCGGCACCTACGCGCTGTCCACCAACATCCAGATCGCCAAGAGCGGCACCGCCGGCGCGCCGATCACGCTGACCAACTATCAGAACGAAAAGGTGATCATCGACGGCGAGGCCCTGCCGTACACGCCGGGCGCCGTCGGCTCGACCATCCCGGCCGCGAACCGGGGCGCCCTGCACATGCAGGCGAACTTCTGGAAGATCGTCGGTCTGGAGATCGCGCACGGGCCGTACGCCGTCTACTGCGACAAGTGCAACAACAACACCTTCGAGCGCCTGGTCACCCACGACAACTACGAGACCGGGTTCCAGCTGCAGGGCACCTCGGCCGACAACCTGATCCTCAATCTGGACAGCTATGACAACCGGGACCCGCGCAAGAACGGCGAGAGCGCCGACGGCCTCGGCATCAAAGAGGGCAGCGGCACCGGGAACGTCGTGCGAGGCGCGCGGCTGTGGAACAACGTCGACGACGGCTTCGACGCCTGGAGTTTCAGCTCGCCGATCACGATCCAGAACAGCATCGCCTATGGCAACGGCTACAACCGGTGGAACATCCCGGACTTCTCCGGCGACGGCAACGGTTTCAAACTCGGCGGCAGTAGCGGCACCGGGCCGGCCGCGAATCACAATGTCGGCAACAGCATGTCCTTCGGCAATGCGGCGCACGGATTCACCGACAACGGGAACACGGGAACGATCGTCGTCAATCGTTCGACCGCGTACCAGAATGTCAAGACCGGTTTTGACTTCGACGGCGGCTCCACCTCGAAGCTGACTGCCAACCTCGCGGTCGGCAACGCCACCGCGGTCGCGCTCGGCTCCTCGACGGCATCCGGCAATTCCTGGAACATCGGCGGGACCTGGAGCCTGCTCAGCACCAGCTCCGCGACGATCACCGGCCCGCGCGCCGCCGACGGCTCGATCGCCTCGTCGAACTTCCTGGTCCCGGCGAACGGGGCCGCGGTCGGCGCGAAGATCTGAGAGGGTTGAGCCAGACTTCGTAAGATTTGTCAGCCGACATGGTCTCTGATCGCGCCGATGAAGCGCTCCGCAAGGACAACCAGGATACTGATAAAGGCGACTTATCCGGATCGGACGCCCCTGAGCAGTCCAGCCCGCGTGTCCGCGAACGGCCTGCGCTTCGGCGCAAGCCGCACGGTCGCAATAGCGCCGGGCGATCCGATCGGCGAACGGCATGCAGTCGCGGTGCTTGAGCGGGCAGCGGAGGCGGCGCACCAGAATCGGATCAGGTCGCCGCGTAACCGGCCGCGGAGCCTGTTCTCAAGCGCGACCGGGCGGTGACGCTGTGACGGCACCCCACGCGGGGGGTGGGCGCGTGGGATGCCGTCAGCTCAGGGGGATCGCGGTCAGGTGAAGCGGCCCGCGATCCAGGTGGCGACGGTGCCGACGGTGTCGACGACCGTTTGATCGTGGTTGGCGCCGTCGACCGTGAGGAATTCCACCGGCTGGGTGCCGTAGGCGCGGAGTTCTTCCAGCAGCGGGCCGGCGGTGATGTCGTACGGCACCGCCTCGTCGGCCGTGCCCTGCACGATCAGCATCGGTGCGCTGGGCGCCGACTGGGCCGGGTTGTCGTAGTGGACCAGCTTGGCCACCACCGAATCCGGCAGCGCCCCGCCGACCAGCAGCTCGTCGGCCGTCAGGGTGGAGTAGGCGGCCAGGATCTCGGTGAGGCAGCCGGTCTGCAGGACCGACGTCTTCTGCTTGGCCGGCGCGGCCAGTACGGTGTTCGGGCTGAAGCTGGACTCCTGTGCGTTCAGGCCGTACAGGCCCATTACCAGGTAGCCCTGCCCGGGCGTGCCGGGGATCAGCGGGGCGAGCATGTCGACATTGGACACCGGGGCGATGGCCACCACGCCGCGCAGCACCAGGGAGCCGTCGTAGGAGGGGGCGAGCTGGTTGGCGAACAGGGCGCCCTGGCCGCCCTGGGAGTGGCCGTCGAGCACGTACTGCGTGGAGAGCGAGTTGTCGAGGTTGCGGGCCGCCTTCGCGCTGTCGATCATGGAGCGGGCCTCGCTGGCTCCGATCAGATACGGGTGGGCGGCCGGCGTGCCGAGGCCGGGGAAGTCCGGGGCCGCCACGGTCCAGCCCTTGCCGAGCAGCGCCGCGATGGCGGCCCTCGCCTCGGGCCAGAAGACGTCCGGGGACGTCGAGGGGGTGCACTTGTCGGCGAGGCCGGTGGTGCCGTGTCCCCAGACCACGGTGCGGTACTTCTTGCCGGTCTTCGGGGTCATGACCAGTCCGGTGGCGGTGGTCGCGGCCCCGGCGACGGTGGTGGTGGCGTACGTGATGCGCTTTCCCGTGGCCAGGGGTGACAACTCCGACGGCAGGGTCGCCGACGTCGCGACCAGAACGGTGCCGGGCGTGACCGCCGCCGCGGCGGGACTGCCGAAGAAGAAGGCGCCGGCGATGCAGAGCAGAGCGACCTGAACTGCGGCCAGACATCTGCCGGCGGGCCGTCGCAAAAGCGCAGACTTCATCCTTGGGTTCCTTTCGGTGCACGATTTTCGGGCAGGGCGGAGCCCGGGAGGAATTGCAAAATGGAGGGCGAAGTGGGGCGCGGAACAGATTACGGATTACTTGCGGAAAGGGAATGCGAGGAATTCGGAACGGCCCGGCGTCAGGCGAAATGGTCGGCGATCCGGCGCAGGGCGGCGATGGTCTCGGTGTCGCGTCGTTCGTCGTCCTGGGTGGGCCAGGCGCTGCACTTGACGATCACGACGTCGGCACCCGGGTCGACGCAGAGGGCTTGACCGTGGACGCCAACGCCGGTGAAGGCGTTGAAGGCACTGCTGCCCAGGGTCCACCACAGGTTGGCGTAGCCGTAGTGGTCGTAGCCGCTCGGGCCGAGCGCCCCGACGGCGAGTTGCGGCAGGTCGCTGCCGCGGCTGCGGCGCACCCAGTCGCGGGGCACGATCTGCTTGCCGTCGACGACGCCGTCGCGGGCCATCAGCAGGCCGAGCCGGGCGACGTCACGGGCGGTGGCGTTGAACGAGCCGGCCCCGATCGCGGTGCGCGGGCGGCCGCGGGTGAGCCAGTAGTAGGCGTCCCGGTCGGCTCCGATGTGGTTCCACAGGCGCTCGGCGGCGTATCCGGCCAGGGACTGCCCGGTCGCCGCCTCGAGCACCCAGCCGAGAATCTGGGCGTCGAACGTCGAGTAGTTGAAGCGCTCGCCGGCCGACGCCGTTCGGGGCGCCGACCGGATCACCTCGGCGACGTCCCCGCCACCCATCACGGCCTGCTCGAAGCGCTTGATGCCGCTGTCCGGCACGTTCCAGACCTCGGGCTCGCCGACGCCGCTGGTCATGTCGAGCAGTTCGGCCAGCGTGGTCTCGGCGTAGGCGGTGCCGAGGAAGTCGGGGCGGTAGTCGGTGATCCGGTCCTTGATGCTGCCGATGGCCCCGTCGGCCAGCGCGATGCCGACCAGCATGGAGGTCACCGACTTGGAGACCGAGAACAGCTGCATCCGGGTCCGGGGGCCGGCGAAGGCTCCCGGATACGACTCGTGCACGATTTCGCCGCGGTGCAGCACGACGAATGCCGTCGTGTACGTCCGGCGGTGCAGCTCGGCCAGGCTGTAGTCGATGTCGTCGAATCGGTAGGTCAGGTCGAGGGGCTGCTCGTTCACCGGCAGCGGCCGGTGCGTGTCGCCCCGGGTCACCCGCTCGGTGGGCATCAGCCAGTTCATGTGGGTGAACGTCCACTCGTTGAACGGGCGGCGCATGATCAGATCGCCCTGTCGCTCCCACCAGGAGGGAGGCTCGGCAACCCGGATCGCGGGCCGCTCGGTGGTACTCGTCATGTCAGTCCCCGCTGTCGTCAGTGCTGCTGTCGGCAGGTTCAGACGCCTGGGTGGCGCCTTCGAACTGTTCACGTAGCGTCAGTCCGCTGGGTTCATCAGCGGGCTCGAGGTAGCTGTTCATGATCCCGAGGACGGCCATGCCGACCAGGTTGTCCGTGGGGTCGTCGCCGGCGATGCCGGCGCCGGGGTCGCCGAGATGGTGGACCGCGAAACCCTCCGTGATGGCGGCGAGGATGTTCGCGAACTGCTCGATCGTGATGCCCTTGCGTAACTGGAAGCCGCGCTCGGCGATCGTCGACTCGTAGATCTTTTTCCACGGCTCGAGCGCGCCGGCGTAGTTGTTGGCGATCGCGTCGTGGATGCCGTCGTTGCGGTCGGCGGTGGCCACCATGATCAGCTGGAGCCGGAACAGCGGCATCCGGCAGATCGCCAGCAGTTCGTGGTAGGTGGCCCGGTCGACCGCGCTGACAAAACTGCTGTCAGTGGTCAGCCAGTCACCGCGAGTTTCCAACTCCGCGCCGTACTGCGGGTCGTAGTTCATCGCGTGGAAAAGAAATGTGAGCAGGTCGTTGAGGTAGTCGTCGTGGCTGGCCCAGGTGGCCCGGTACGGCCCGGCACCCTTCTGCCGCAGGAACGGCGGATCCAGTTGCTCCATCTCGCGCGAGAGCGCGCGCTCGGTCAGGAAACGCAGACCCGACCAGTACGGCTTGCGGTCGCCATCCCCGTAGGCCACCACCTTGGAGTCCTGGGCGCCCAGGTTCTGCTCGACCAGGTTGGCGCCCGCCTTGAGGTAGGACGCCACCTTCAGCGAGTTCACCAGGGCGGTCCGGGTTGATTGCCGGATGCCCTTGACTCGCGTGACGATGCCGGAAAAGTCCTGGCAGTAGGGGAAGGGGAGGTCCTTCTTGCCGTACGTCATGACTTGATTGTTGTCTGTTTCGGCCACGATTCAAGTGCGCACGTGCGTAGTACTCGGAGGCTAGGCCTCGCAAGATTAACAAAGGGCCCGAATATAACGTTTAGTAAGCGCGCAATAACGCAGAGGAATGGTCGCGCGACGGTTTGCCGGTGCGATTCACGGCCGTTCCGGGCGGCGCTCAAACGCCGCGCGGCCACCGGCCGGTGGCCGGGGCGGAGTCGAACAGGCCCAGCTGGGTGGCGACGTGGGTGCGCACCCGGACGCCCTTGAGCGGGGTGGCCTCGTCCTCGAGCTCGTCGTCGGCGGCCTCGTCGTCCTCGGCCTCGACCGGGGCAAGGTCTCGTGGGAGGACGCGCACCACGCCTTCCTCGACGTATCCGGCCAGCTCCGGCTCGTCGCCGGGCCAGAGCTGGTCGAACCGCGGACCGGGGACCGCCTTGACCACCGCGTGCCAGTCGTCGGCGGTGGCCAAGGCCTTGCCGAAGTAGCCGGCGTAGGCGGCCGCGTCCAGGCCGCGCAGGCCGGTGACCGGCCGGTCGTCCGGCAGCTCGGCGGCGACCGGGTCGGCGCGGCCCACGGCGCCGGCCCAGCCCCGCACCTGCCACGCCGCGACGGGCGCCACGGCGAGCCAGGACACGAACGGGGTCAGCCGGTCGCGGACCTGCGGCGGCAGCTCGGCCAGCTCGTCGGCCGGCCGGGGGACGAGCAGCATCAGGCTCAGCTCGCCGACGTCGAACCACAGCTCGCCGGCGGCGGCGCCGGCGGGCAGCCGCGCACCGATGCTGCAGCGCTGACCCGGCCAGTCGGCCAGCACGGCCTCGGACTCGCCGTGCGCCCACGACCGCAGCAACCCGGCCGCGGTGCTCAGCCCGGCCGCGGCCAACTCGTCGGCGAGGGCGCCGGCGCCGGCGCGCGGCGGGCCGGCGAGATAGGTGGCGAACGCGGTCGAGAGGGTCATCGACCGCCTGCCTCACTAGTCATCGGGCTTGGCCTTTGGTGGCCGCACCCGGGGCAACTCCAGCCGGCCCCAGAGCGGGAACTTCCCGGCGCCCGGGATATTACCCTGGTTGGCCGTCCGGAACAGGGCCGCCTCGCCGTAGTTGGCCGGGAAGGTGCCTTTCGCGTACGCGACGGTGCCCTTGGTGCCGCCGACCACGAGCGTGCCGTCGTCCAGCCGGCGGATGTTGTTCTTGAGCTCGAAGCCCTCCTCGGCCCATTGGGCGGGGAACGGCTCGTTCGGGGCGTGGTAGAAGACCGGCACCTCGCCCAGCTTGGCCTCCTGGGCGGCGTAGAGCCGGCGGTTGTCGAGGCTGACCTTGGTGCCGTCGGGCAACTCGACGACGTGCAGGCCGTCGCCCTTCCAGCCGCCGGTACGCATGCTGGTGACCACGTCGGAGAGCGGCTGACCCTCGCTGGTGGTCGCGCCGATGTCCTTCTGGCTGAACTTCAGGCCGGTCGGGGCCTCCATGCCCTGCACCAGCGCCCGCGGCGTGGTCTCGCCCTTCGGCGTGTGCAGCACCAGGGTGCGCCCGTTGCCGATCTGCGGCAGCTCGCCCTTGATGGACAGCGCGGTGAGGCCGCCGGAGACGGCGAGCTGGGCGAGCAGCAACGCCTTGGCCCGGTCCCGGGTCGGCTGGTCGCCCGGCCCGCTCTCGATCTCGTCGAGGCGTTTGGCGGTGTCGATCGCCATGGTCGCCACGGTCACCGTGTCCGCGCCGATCCGGGCGCCGGTGGCCAGGATGTACACCTTGTGGGCGCGGACCGCCGTGACCGCCGCGGCGCCGGTCAGCGGCTGGCCCTCGGCGGCGGCCAGCAGACCACCCTTGGCCAGGGTGCCGGCCCGCAGCGCCGTCACGCCGGCGAGGGCGCCCACGATCTGGGCGATGTCGAGCATCGCGGTGGTGGCGGTCAGGTCGCCGTGCTCCACGTGGTCGGCGATGTCCAGGCCGGCCGCGATCCCGCCGGCGACCGCGGATCCGGCGAGGGCCCACGAACCGAGGACGGCGACGGTGCCCGTGCCCATCGTGGCCAGCGACAGGCCGACGACGGCCAGCCCGATGCCCAGCCAGGTGAGGAACCCGCGCCAGGTCAGCTCCGGGGTGACCACGACCTGGCTCGCGTACGAGCCGGGGATGTCGTAGTGCACCACCCCGGCGGGCAGCCGGTCCGAGTCGTTGAGCTCGCGGAACAGCGCGGGCGGCGGCACGGTCTCGCCGTCCTTGGCGTCCACTTTGTAATGATGCGGCTTCTCGGGGTTGGTCAGGTTCTTCAGGTACCAGGTGCCGCCGTCGCGGTAGTAGTAGAGGTTCAGCGGGATCTCGGGGCGGTAGCCGCCCTCCGCGGTGAACTGGGCGTCCGGGTGGAACACGGCGAGCACCCGCTTGGCGCCGTACTGCTCGAGCGCGCCCAGCTCGGCCCGGCTGGACACGAGGTATTGCGCCTGCTGGGTCGTCTCGTCGCGCTTGCCCTTGGTCTCCTCGAGTCGCCGTACGATCCACCGGTCCAGCCCCGTGACCAGCCGCTGGTAGTCGGCGAACGCCTGCTCCCACTTGCCGGCGGCGATCTCGCCGGCGAGCTGCGGACCGGCGCCGGTGTCGGACGCGTTGAACGGGATATCGACCTTGACCTGGCCGGTGTACTCGTTCTTGTACACGCTGCCGACCTGGGAGAAGCTGAGCCGGCCGGTGGACGCGGTGTCCGCGGCCAGCGCGGCGAACAGGGCGCCGGCGTGCTTGGCCGCCTCGTCGCGCAGGCCGCCCTGCACCTGGCTCACGGCGATCTGCGGGCGCAGCCGGATCATCGCCGCCGACAGCGCCGCCCACGCGTCGTAGGTGGCCTGGGCCAGCGCCCCGCTCTTGGCGGCCTCGGCGCGGACCCGCATCATCGCCGACTCGTACGCGTCGAGCTGCGACTCGAACGTCGGGTTGGCCGCCTGCTCGCGCAGCCCGCTCACAGCCAGCGCGTTCGACGACGCCGACTTGCCCTCGGCGCCGGACTCGCCGGAGCGCTGCGGGAAGCCGTCGCGGACCCGGAAGTCGAACGTCTTCTCGCCGCCGACCGCCGCCCCGACCAGGCGCAGCGTGTGGTTGCGGTTGCGTTCCGGCGGCCCGCCACCGCTCGACTCGTCCGGGGTGGTGAGCCGGTCGAAGAGCTGCAGGTCCGGCTTGCCGTCGCCGTCGAGGTCGAAACTCATCGAGGTGGCGCCGCCGGCCAGGGTCTGGAAGTGGTAGACCCCGCCGGCCGGGATCTCGACCCCGTAGCCGCCCAGCGCCTCACCGCGGAACAGCGCCGAGACGCCGAGCAGCGCGCGGTTGTCCCGCAACGGCTGCAGCGTCAGCCGGAAGCCGTCCTCGTACGCGCCGAGCTTGACGTCGTTGTAGAGGATCCCGCCGATCAGCCCCGGGGTCACGGTCTGGCCGAGCTGCCCGGTCGGCCGGGACCGGGCCGGCACCGAGTCGTGCCGGCCGGCCCAGTCCAGCGCGTACACGGGTGTCGCCGAGGTGGGGTCCGGCGGGGTGATCGTCAGCCACTGGGTGTCCATCGGGACGATCAGCGAGATCCGGGTGGGCGCGTGCCCGTCGGTCACGCCGCGCACGAGCGGGAAGAACGCGTCGTTCGTCGCCGGCGCGGGCAGCACGCCCACGGCCTCGAACAGCTGCTCGCCGGTGATCTGCTGCAGGCTCAGCCGCAGCCGGGCGCCCGGGGCCGCGGCGGCGTCCGGGGCGTTCTCCTTGCGCAGCCGCAGGACCAGTTCCTTGCGCTGGTCGCCGTCGCCGTCCAGGACGATTTCGGCCGAGCCCAGGTCGCCGCCGAAGGAGACCGAGGCGGGATTGGTGCCCGGGACCTCGGCCGGGCGGGCGGCGGGGATGTCGTCGGCGTGCACGTTCGGGTCGCGGACCCAGACCGTGCTGGCCTCCCCGCCCCCGGTGTTCAGCGACAGCGACAGCGAGTGCTGCCGGCCGAGCGTCTGCCGGCGCAGGTCGACCGAGGGCGTGTCGGTGAACCGCAGCAGGCGTGAGCCGTCGCTGTACAGGTCGACCAGCACCGAGGTCGCGGTCTGCTCGCGGATCCGGGCGGCCAGCGGCGCGCCGCCGATGGCGACGCCGCCGGTCCACCGGTTGCCCCGCACGAAGCCCTCGAACGGCAGCGGGCCGTCGTACTGCAGGGAGACCTCGAGGCGCTCGCCGTCGGCGGAGCGGGCGAAGGAGACCCGGAACTGGTCGCCGCCCGCGGTCAGCACGAACGACGGCGGCAGGACGTCCTTGCTGGCCTCCTCGGTCGGCATCCGCAGCACCGCCTGCCCGGCCGCCTGCCTGGCAGGCGTCGCGTGGACGGTGCCGGCCGCCTCGCGCTGGACTGCCTGGTCGGCCGGCGTCGGGGTGCTGGTGACGAGCCGGTCGGCGATCTGGTCGGCGGCCTGCTCGGCGGGGTCGCCGGGCGAGCTGACGCCGCTGCCCGAGGCGACGCCGCCGGTCTGCGCGACGTGCGCCACCTCGTGCGCGAGCAGCCGCATCCCGGCCCCGCTGTCCATCGTGGACGCCTCGCCGACCACGATGTCGGAGCCGATGGTGTAGGCCCGCGCGGCGAACCGGCGGGCGAGATCGCCCGCCGCTGGCCCGGTGTGCACGCGTACGGCGGACAGGTCGGCGCCCAACCCGGCCTCGAACCGGCCGCGCAGCTGTGCCGGCAGCGGCCGGCCGGCGTCGCCGGGCACCGCTTCGGCCGTGGGCGGCAGGCTCTCCGCGGTGGATTCCGCCCGCGGCGACCGGAGCACCCGGGACAGCGCGGAGTTGCCCACCCCACTGCTCAGCAGCGCCCCGAACACGCCGGCCGGCAGCTGCCGCCCGCCCTCCGGAGCGTCCGCGCTGAGCGCCCGCGCCATCGACCGCGAGTCGGCAGCCGCACCGCTCGGCGCCGTCGCATGCGGAGCCACCGCTGCGGCCGGGTCCGGGTTGTCGTGTCGCTCCGCGGGGGAGGACTCGCCCGGCTTCGAGCGTGAGGGCACAGCAACGCAGCGTACGCCGGTTGCCTGGACGCCGGACCGGCATGCGGGCAGCCGAAGGTGCATCGATGCCGGCTACCGCGCAGTGGCGCCGCCCGGCTTGGCCGTCGCGGTGGCGATCGGCAGGGTCCCGTCCGCCAGGGCGGACAGCATCTCGTCGAGGTGACCGATCGGGTCGGCGGGGGAGTCGTTGAGGTAGTCGTCGTGCCAGATCCGGAAGGCCGCGATGACGCAGGCGACCGAGAGCCGCAGCCGCCAGTGCGCGGCCGCCATGTCCGAGCGGCGGGCGGCCAACTGCGCGGCGATGATGCCGTCCTGGTCGGGGCGCAGCCCGAGATAGGCGGCCTTGAGCTGGTGGGACTCGGCGATCACGGTGCGCAGGGCGCCGAGCAGGTCGCCGTGGTCGATCACGAACCGGCCCAGCTCGAGCATGGCCAGCCGGATCACGTCCGCGTCCGGGGCCTCGCTCGGCGCGGCGGCGATGTAGTCGGTGATCACCCGGGTCATCCGCCGGACCGGCTCGGCGACCACGTCCTCCTTACTGGCGAAATACCGGTGGAAGGTGCGCGGTGCGATGTCGGCGGCGGCGCAGACGTCCTGCACGGTGACGTTGTCGTAGCCGCGCTGGATGAACAGGCGCCAGGCGACCTCCGCGGTCATCGCCCGGTTCTGCTCGCGTTTGCGGTCGCGGAGGTTTGTGATCTGCTCGCCTCTCTGGTCGGCTTGGCGAGATTTTAGGCGACGGTGCCCGCCCGGCGCCGCTGCGCCGGGCGGACACCGTGGGACGTCAGGCGAGGCCCGCCCAGAACGCGGTGTTGTGCTCCGTACCGAACTGGTCGGTGATCTTGGAACACGCGGCCGGCGGCCGGCCGGTGGCGGGCGAGGTGTCGCAGGCGGACAACGACATCATCGCGTCGGTCTCCGGCCGGTACGCCGGCCAGTACGGCGCGTGGGCGTCGTTCGGGTTGCCCGCGGCGGCGAACCGGCCCCAGTACCGGATCATCTGGTTGGACAGCTCCAACTCGTCGTCGGTGTACGGCAGGGTCTGCCCGAGGTAGTCCCAGAGGTAGCCGAGATCGTCGACGTGGGCGGCGCCGAACGGGAAGTCGCGGGCCACCTGGCTCTTCTGCTGGATGAGATAGATCGAGGTGAACTGCGGGGTGGCACTCTCGGCGAACTCGTAGGCGTAGGTCGGCACGAACCGCGACAGCTGCCCGTAGAGCCGCTGGCGGGTGTACGAGGCCGAGTCGTTCTGCACCGTCGTCCAGGCCACTCCGGGAGAGTCGAAGCGGCTCACCGGATACTCGGCCAGGACCTGTCCGGCGTTGGCGCCGTAGGTGGACCGCACCAGCGCCGCGTACTGCTCCGCGGTCAGCGGCTTGCCCAGGTAGTCGTAGTTCTGGAAGGTGAACAGCGCGCGCTCGTTGTTGACCTGTCCGAACAGGACCGGCACGCGGTTGAAGCTTCCGGCCGCAACGGCGGCGGCCGGGTCGAGCGGGAAGGCGGCGCCGCCGAGCGAGGGCCGCACACCCGCCCGCTGCTGAGCGGCGATGATCTCGGCGGCCGGCTTGCCGCGCAGGCAGGCGAGCACGTCCGCGGCGCTCGAGCAGCCGAGCGCCGCCACGAAGGCCAGGCTCGACTGCTCCCCGGCCGCGGCGGACTGCAGGCTGCAACTGCCGCTCATGATGATCGCGCGGGCGAACAGCTCCCGGGCGGTCGGCGAGGCGAGCTGCGCGCAGACCGAGGTGCCGCCGGCGGACTGGCCGGCGATGGTGACGTCGCGCGGGTCGCCGCCGAAGCGGGCGATGTTGGCCCGGACCCAGCGCAGGGCCGCCTGCTGGTCGAGCAGCCCGAAGTTGCCGGGCCCGTCGGCGCTCTGCTGCCGCAGCTGGGGCAGGTTGAGGTAGCCGAGCGCGCCGAGCCGGTAGTTGATCGTGACGACGACGGCGTTCGCCTGCTGGAGGAACTTGCGGGGGTTGGTGTCCTGGCCCGCGCCGCCGGTGAAGCCGCCGCCGTGGATCCAGACGAGCACCGCACGCCGGGCCGGTGACCCGTGCGGCGCGTAGACGTTGAGCGAGAGGCAGTCCTCGGTGAGCGTCGCGTTCTCGTAGCCGGGATCCCAGCCGCTGCCCTGCACGCAGCGGTGGCTGAACTGGGTGGCGTCGCGCACCCCGGACCAGCGGGCGGCCGGCGCCGGGGCGGTCCACCGCAGCCGGCCGGTCGGATCGGCGGCGTACGGGATGCCGAGCCACTCGTCGTACCCGGTCTGGCTGCTGCCTCGCACTTTGCCGCCCGTGGTCTCCACCAGGGTCGACCCGGCCGGGGCGGCCTGCTTCCCGAACCGCGTCGCCGCGGTCACCGGGGTGATGAGCGCGAGGCAGAGCAGCCCGCCGAGCGCTATGGCGGCGATCGTCGCGCCGCGTGATCTCGTCTGTCGCATGTTCCCTGCTTCCTAGTGAACGGAATGGCCGGGGCGTCGATCGACGGACGTAACTGCGACGTTACGAATCGTATTCATTGTTGTCAACAATTTTGCCGGAGATCACTCGTGGGCCGGGCCGCGGGTCCGAAGAAAAATCACAAACGGGACACCCGGCCGGGTCCGGATGGCGATAGTGAGGGAACGGACGGCGATCGGGCCGGGCGCTTTCTCTCGTACGGCAGGAAGAGGAACAGATGACATCGCCGGCCTCTGCGGACGCGCCCGTGTCGGGGCGCCGTTCCTTCGCGGACCTCAGTGTCACCGTCAAGATCCTGACCGCGGTCTCCGTCGCGGCCCTGGTCGCGCTGATCGTGGGGATCGTCGGGATCGTCGCGCTGCACAAGGCCAGCGACTCCGCGCAGCTGATCTACACCTCCAACGTGGCGAGCGTCGAGGCCGTGGGGCGGATCAAGGCCGCCGTGGCGCAGGCCCGGGTCGATCTCGCGAACCAGGCGATCTCCCCGGACGAGGCCGGGATGGAAAAGTTCACCAAGGCGTTCCAGACGGACCTGGAGACGTTCAGCGAGGCGCTCGACACCTACCGTGGCGGCGATCCGGGCGGCGACCCCGCGACCATCGCGGACCTGGAGGAGAACTGGACGGCCTACGTGAAGGTCGCCCAGGAACAAATGCTGCCGGCCGGCGCCAGGAACGACGCGGCCGCCTGGTCCAAGATCCGGGACACCCAGGCGCTGCCGCACGTCGCGAAGATCTACGCGGATGTGGACGACCTCGACACCGCGGAGAAGGAGAGCGCGGCCAGGAACGCCGCCGCGGCGACGTCGGGCTACGAGAACAGCCGTACGATGTCGCTTGTCGTCCTGGTCGCCGGGCTGTTGCTCGCCGTCGCCCTGGGTGTGTTGGTGGCCCGCAAGATCGTGCAGTCGCTGGCCAAGGTCAAGGACGTCTGCGACGCCCTGGCCACCGGGGACCTGACCCGCACGACCGGGCTGACCTCGCGGGACGAGCCCGGCCAGATGGGTCACGCCCTGGACGTGGCGATGGCCAAGTTGCGGCACACTGTGGCCACGATCGACGGGTCGGCCGCGTCGCTGGCCAGCGCCACCGAGCAGATGACCGGCACGGCCACCCAGATCGCCGCGTCGGCGGAGGAGACCTCGGCGCAGGCGATGGCCGTGTCCGCCGCCGCCGAGCAGGTTTCGCGCAGCGTGGAGACCGTTTCGGCCGGTAGCGAGGAGATGGGTGCCTCGATCCGGGAGATCTCACTGAACGCCTCGGAGGCGGCTCAGGTGGCCGCCGAGGCGGTCAGCGTGACCGCCTCGACCTCGGCGACGATGGGCAAGCTCGGCGAGTCGTCGGCCGAGATCGGCAACGTGATCAAGGTGATCACCTCGATCGCGGAGCAGACCAACCTGCTGGCGTTGAACGCCACCATCGAGGCGGCGCGCGCGGGTGAGGCCGGTAAGGGCTTCGCGGTGGTGGCCTCCGAGGTCAAGGATCTGGCGCAGGAGACGGCCAAGGCGACCGAGGACATCTCCCGGCGGGTGGAGGCGATCCAGGCCGACACCACCGGGGCGGTGGCCGCGATCGAGGGGATCTCGGCGGTGATCGCCCGGATCAGTGATTTCCAGACCACGATCGCGTCCGCGGTGGAGGAGCAGACCGCGACCACGGCGGAGATGAACCGCAGCGTGTCGGAGGCGGCCGGCGGGACCGGGGAGATCGCCCAGAACATCACCGGCGTCGCCGACGCCGCCCGGCTGACCAGCCAGGGCGTCACCGAAACCCAGCAGGCCACCACCGAGATGGCCCGGATGTCCACCGAACTCAGCGCGCTGGTCGCCGCCTTCCGCTTCTGACGATCGCCTATGCTGCACTGCCGTGGATGACCTCGCGCACGCCCAGGCGCTCAGCGACCAGCTCGGCGAGATCTTCTGTCTCACCTTCATCAAGGGTGCCGGCGCCCCGGAGGCGCTGCGCCGGATGGGCGGCTATCCGGACACGTTCCGCGAGCGCCGGCTCGATGAACTGGCCGACCCGGCGATGGCGGCGGCTGTGGACCTCGGCGCCTGGTCGGTGGTGATCGAGCCGGCCGGCGCGCTCGGTGCCGACCACGCGCTGCTGGAATCGGCGGCGCGCGGCACCTCGGCGGTCTCGGTCCTGCGGCACGACACGGCCTCGGCGCACTTCGGGTACGCCGTCGACGGGACGACGGTCGCCGGGTTCGACCCCGGCTACCCGGCCGAGGAGACCGTCTGGGGCTCGGACCCGGGCCTGCTGCGCCACCTGATGGACGCGCTGGGCCTGCGGCCGCCGAACGACGAGTCCGAGACCACCTGGACCGAGGCCGAGGCCCGGGCGATCGTGCTGGCCCAGCGGATCACCGGGGTCCGGGTGCCGGACCAGCCGCTGCGGACCGCCCGGCTCTCGGCCGAGCTCGAGCCCTGGTTCGTCACCCGGACACCCCGCGCCGACCTGCTGCGCGCCGACCGGCGCACGCCGTACACGGGCGAACTGGTCGCCGCCGCGGAGGCCGCCGCCGCGCCGGTCCAGCGGGCCGTGGCCGTGGAACAGGCCCGCCGGCAGGCGGCCGCCCTGGGCATCGCGGACGCTCCCGGCCTCGCCGAGGCGCTGGCCGAGGCGGCGCGGGACAAAGCCGGCCCGGTCACCATGGAGTCACCACTCGGCCGGCAGGTGCGGGCCTGGCTGGCCGCCCGGCGCCGGGCGAGTGGCGCCGAGCGGATGACCGAGGACGAACGCCGGCACGCCGCCGGCCTCGGCTGGTTCGCCAACGCGCTGCGCGGCGTGCTCGACGACGATCCCCGGGTGGCGGTGCTGGCGGCGCTGCGGCCCCTCACCTCCGGCCTGCCGGAGCTCGGCGACGACACCACCCGCGCGGCGGCACTTCGCGCTCTGGGCGCCGCCTAGCCTGTGCAGGCCGTCCCGGCCAGCTTCACGGTCGCGGGGGCGCTGGCCGCGCCGTTGGCGGTGAAGCCGATGGTCGCGGAGGACCCGGGCGCCAGCGAGGCGCTGCTCGTCGGGGCGACGGCCGTCACGGTGGTTCCGCTCTGCGTCACGGTCGCGTTCCAGCCGTTGCTGAGGGTGACCCCGCTGGGCCAGCTCCAGGTGACCGTCCACGGGTTGACCGCCGTGGTGCCGGTGTTCCGCACCGTCAGCGCGCCCTGGAAGCCGCCCGGCCAGGCGTTGTCCTGGTGGTAGGTGGTCGTGCAGCCGGCGGTTCCGGCCGGGGTGGTCGGCGTGCCGCTCGGGGTGCCGCTCGGAGTGCCCGTCGCGTCGGGCACCGGGGCGATCAGATACGGCTGCAGGATCGCCTGCTTGGTCGTGTTGATGGTCGTCCAGTCGTCCAGCGCGATGCCGCCGGTGTCGCCGGAGTTGGGATTCCACGCCCAATAGGTGAACGACATGCCGTTCACGCCGGAGCCGGTGTAGGCCAGCAGGTTCTGCAGCCACACCGTGTCGATGGGATTCTGCAGGGTGCTGCCGAACTCGCCCATCATGATCGGGGCGATGTTCTGCTTGTACAGGTAGCCCCAGTACTTGTCCCAGATCGCCGGCATGTTCGCCGGGTACGCCGGGTCGTCGAACCAGCTCTGGTGATAGACCGAGGTGGCGTACTCGTGCGGCGAGTAGACCAGCCGGTTCGCCACGCTGAGCCGGACCGGGAACTGGCCCGCCTTGGACAGGTTGCCGCCCCACCAGCCGCAGTCCTCGTCGTTGCTGGGGTCGTTGTCCCAGACGTTCGAGAGGCCGCCGCTGGGGCAGCTCACCCCCTCGACGAAGATCAGCCAGTTGGGCTGGACGGACAGGATGGCGTTGCCGGCCCGCTCGGCGGCCAGGCGCCAGTCGCGGGCCGTGTCGCCGCAGCCCCAGCAGGCGCCGGTGGCGGCCGGGTTGGTGCCCTCGGCGTGCGGCTCGTTGTGCAGGTCAGCGCCGATCACGGTGGGGTTGCCGGCGTACCGCCGGGCCAGTGCCTGCCAGTCGCTGATCCAGGTCGCCTCGGGGACCGCGGCGGTGTACCAGAGCGGGGTCTGCCCGGCCGCCGTGGGCCGGTGCCGGTCGAGGATGACCCGCATGCCCTTGCTGCCCGAGTACGCGATCACCTTGTCCAGGATCTCCAGCGGCGACAGCCCGATCAGGTCCGGGTTGACGTAGTCGTTGATGCTCGTGGCGGCGGCGCCCGGCTTGAGGGCGTCGTCGGAGAACGGGATGCGCAGCGTGTTGTAGCCCAGCCGGGCCATCGTGTCGAGCTGGCCGCGCCACGGGTTGCTCGACCACAGGCCGTGGAAGGTCTTGTTGTCGGTCTCCATGCCGAACCAGTTGATCCCGGTCAGCCGGACGGTGGCGCCGGTGCTGTCGAGGATCTTGTTGCCGCTGGTGTGCAGATAGCCGGTGCCGGTGCCGCCGGCGGCCGCCGAGGCGGGCGACGCGGCCACGGTGGCGGCCACGAGCAGCCCGGCGGCGGCGAGCGCGATCGCGCTCAGAGCGCCGACGAGGGTGGATGGTCGTCTGGGGGACATGCAAGGACTCCGTTCATCGGTACGCCGACAGGCGCGCGAGGATCGGCGGCCGCGGGGCACGGCCGGGCCTGTCGCAGCGATATGGAGATCGGGCTGAGGCGGACGGCGGGCGGCCCGAACCAAGTGACAGTCATCGTTGCATGGGAGCGCTCCCATCACAACCGCCGGTCGGGGCGGTCAGATCTCGATCTCCTGGATCGCCGCGCGGATGGCCGACAGCTGGTTGGTCAGGTCGGCCAGGCCCGAGCTCTGCAGGCGGGCGGCGGCCCGGCGTACCCAAGCCTGGTGTTTCTCGTGCATGAGTCGCAGGGCCTGCTCGCCTTGCGCGGTGAGGGTGAGCAACTGCGCGCGGCGATGCCGCGGGTTTTCCGCAAAGCCGGCCAACCCGTCGGCCACCAGCAGGTCGGCGACGCGCTGCACGCTCTGCCGGCTCATCTCCAACCGGTTTGCGACCGCGGCGACGCTCAGCGGCTGCTCCGCGATCTGCCGCAGGCACATGCTGCGCGCATGGCTCTGGCCGGCCGTGCTCGCGATCGACTCGCCGATCGCGAGCAGGGTGCGGTGCAGGGCCGCGTTCGCCCGCATCATGGCGTCGAACTCCGCACTGACTTCCGGCACGCGGCATCTCCTCCAATTGACAGCATGCTGTCATCCTTCTAGGGTCGGGCACCATGACGCTGTCAGCCGAGCAGACACTCGACATCCACCGGCTGGTCGCACTGCACGGCCATCTCGCCGACCTCGGCGCGTTCGACCGGTTCACCGACGTCTTCACCGACGACATCGTGTACGACATGCGGGCGCTGGGCTCCGGCACGCTGCACGGCTGCGAGGCCCTGCGCGCCGCGGCCGCGGACCTGGGCGACAACAACCCGGTGGGCCACCACGTCACGAACATCGTGGTCACCGAGGGGGACGGGGGCGAAGTCCGGGTCCGGTCCAAATATCTCGGGGTGCTGCGCGACGGCCGGACCGGCAGCGGCGTGTACGAGGACCGGCTCGCGCTCACCCCGGGCGGGTGGCGGATCGCCCACCGCGCGGTCCTGCCTGGCACGGCGCCGCTGCGCGACTGAGCCGGCGGCCCTTGGAAGCCCGGGCAGATTCGTGGCTGTGCCTCTGCGGCGGCGGAAGCCCGGGCAGATTCGTCGCTCTGCCTACCGGCGGCCGAGGCCTGCGCAGATTCGTTGTTTTACCGATGGCGGTGGAAGCCCGGGCAGATTCGTCGCTCTGCCTACCGGCGGCTGGGGCCGGGCGGATTCGTTGCCGTGCCAATCCCCGGCCCCATCTCAGTATCCTAGGATGCCATCCGCGACGTGCGGCACGTGACTCGGTCCTGAACCCGGGCAGGTTCCGAGAGCCGAGCCCGTAATCCGGTTGCCGACCCGGGCCGGCGCGGCCACCCTTTGCTCGACGATGCCGCCGGGCGCTTCCGGCGCGCACGATCACGGGAGGAGCCGGCGCGTGGCGGATGGTTCGGTGCAGGGTTTCGCCCACGACCGCTATGCGGGCGTCCGCGCGACGTTCGAGGACAACCTGGCCGCCGGTGCGGACGTCGGCGCCTCGTTCTGCGCGACGGTTGAGGGCGAGACCGTCGTCGACCTGTGGGGCGGCTTCGCCGACGCGGAGCGCACCCGGGAGTGGGCGGCCGACACGATCGTCAACGTCTACTCCACGACCAAGACCATGACCGCGCTCACCGCCCTGCTCGTGGCCGATCGGGGCGAGCTCGATTTTGACGCACCGGTGGCGCGTTACTGGCCCGAGTTCGCGGCCAACGGCAAGGCCGATGTCAAGGTCAGCCACCTGATGAGTCACTCGGCTGGGCTGTCCGGCTGGCGCGAGCCGATCACCGAGGCCGACCTCTACGACTGGCCCAAGGTGACCGCCCTGCTGGCCGCGCAGGAGCCGTTCTGGGCGCCGGGCACCGCCTCCGGATACCACGGGATGACCCAGGGCTACCTGGTGGGCGAGGTGGTGCGCCGGATCACCGGGCGCTCACTGGGCACCGTGTTCCGCGAGGAGATCGCCGAGCCGTTGGGCGCCGATTTCCACATCGGACTTCCGGCGTCCGAGGATCCGCGAGTGGCCGACCTGATCCCGCCCCCGGTCACCCCGACGTTCGCCGACAGTCAGTCAGAGCTGCAGGCCAACATGGCCGACAACCCGCCGCTCGACGTGCTGGTCACCCGCAGCCGGGCCTGGCGCGGCGCCGAGCTTCCGGCGGTCGGCGGGACCGGCAACGCGCGCTCGATCGCCGAGATCCACGCCCTGCTCGCCAACGGCGGATTCGCCAACGGCAAACGGATCATGTCGGAGGCGGGCTGCCGCAAGGCCCTGGAGCCGCAGATCGAGGGCCGCGACCTGATCCTCGACATGTCGGTCCGGTTCGGGCTCGGCTTCGCCATCGGCGGCGGAATGCCCAACCCGAACACGCTCTACTGGGGCGGCTACGGCGGCTCGCTGGCCATCATCGACCTGGACGCGCGCACCAGCTTCGGCTACGCCATGAACAAGATGAGCGGCACCACGACGGGCGACCTGCGCGCGCTGGGCCTGGCCATGGCCATGTGGGAGGCGGCCTGAGCCGCTCCGGTCAGGCCTTGTCGGCGTAGGTGATGTCCCGGCCGAGCAGGGCGGCGTCGGCCTCCTGCCGATAGTCGGCGCGGATCGCCAGGCGCAGTTGCCCGGCCGAGGGTCTTCAGCACGTCGAGCAGCGCCCGGCCGCGGGCACCTGACCGGTGGGCGAGGCGTCCACTCCTATCGTGCGCAGGGCGTCCTGCGGGATGGCGCCCTGCTCCACGTCGACCTCGGCCGCCAGATCACGCAGCAGGCCGGGCACCGGGCGGACCTGCCGGTCGCCGAGCCCACGGTGCGGGCCACCGCTCAGGCCGCGTGCGCCGCCGCGGCCCGCCGCCCCGGCCGGGCCGGGCCGCGTCAGCTCGGCGGCTTCGGCACTCAGGGCCGCATCCGGCGCAGTTCCCCGCCGGAGCCGCAAGCCGAGCAGGGCTACGATCAGGCCCAGCCGGTTGAGCCCCCGAAGCCGTCCGGCATCGGTTTGTCAAGGCCGCGAGCAGCAGCCACCCGACAACACCGATGACGAGTACGGCGCCGAGCACCGCGATGACCGCGAAACAGAGCCGGCGATTCTGTCCGGCCGCGCCGCGGCGGGGCTCCGGAATTTCCGCATCCTCAAGGCTCATCGCGCGACCGTCCATGCACTTCGCACCGGGAAAGAATCAGGGTTATCCGGGCGCGCCGGGCGCCGGCTGTCCGACAGGATCAGTTAGTGATCGATTCCGCCGGTCCGGTACGATCGCAACGGTCGTATCCACCATGATCGAACAATGGGGGCGGCGCTGATGGGGCATGAATTCCCGCCCGCCCGGCGGCTAAGTCAACTGATCTCGATCGAGAAAGCCGATCGCGGCGCGGCTGTGCAAGCCGTCGCCGAATGGCTCGCGACCGTGGTGGCGGCGCCCGTTCGCGGCGGCGGGCCGCAGACGGCGCTCTGCCCCTGGGCGGTGAAGACGCTCGACCTGGACTGTCTTTACCTGAGCGTCGTCGACCGTGCGGCGGACCGCGACGAGATCCTGGCCGGCATGCGGCACCTCGGCGCCGTCTTCGCCGAGTTCGAGCCGCCGCGCCGGCCCGCGTCGGTGTACCGCGCCGCTGGAATGTTGTTCACCCGGCAGGAGGCTGGGCTCTGCTCGGCCCTCGACGACGTCACCGGGCAGCTGAAGGCCGAGTTCCTCGAGCGGGGCCTGCTGGTCGGGCGGTTTCACGAGAGCCGGCGCCGGCTCTCGCGGCGCCGGCCCGGCCAGCTGGCGATGACGTCGCCGCGCCCGCTGATCATGCTCCGCGAGGTCGTTCCCCAGGATCGCTATCTGTTGGACAACGCCGAAGTGCCGGCCGACGAGCGACGGGACCGCCTGGAGCGCCTCGATCGATGGCTGGAGCTGTCGCCGTGAAACAAGTCGAATCGCAGGTCTCGCGCACCGCCCGGCAGTACGTCCGGCGGTTCTGGTGGGCGGCGTATCTGGCCGCCCTGGGCGTCTCGCTGGGCTTCGGCGTGCTGCTGTGGCTGCTGCGGCCCGCGGGTGCCTCCTCCGGCGCGCTGCTGGTCGCCGCGCTCGCGCCGAACCTGATGGCGTCCTCGATCCTCGCGCTGCTCTTCCTGCTGAGCGACTGGATCAAGTCCGGCGACGACGAGTTGGGCCGCGAGCTGCTGACCGACGGGCTGAATGCCACGGCGGCCTCGGTCGAGGCCGTCAACGAAGAGGTCACCGCGACCCGGCAGGCCGTCGCCGAATTGCACGGTGCCGTCCAGAGCCATTCGCTCGGCGAGGAATTGTCGTCGACCGGAATAGCCGGCGCGTTCGCCGGCCGGATCATTCCCAATGAACACGAATATCTGCGACGTTTCTGGTCGGCGAAGACCTCGGTGGACATGATCGGTCTCGACTTCAGCGCGGTGCTGCGAAACTTCGATTACTACAACTCGCGGTTCCAACCGGGGGTCCGGATCCGGATCCTCATGCTCGACCCGGTCCATCCCGACGTGAAGCATTCCTACATGACACGCCGCGCGCACGAGGAACGCGATCATCCTCCGTTGATCAGTGGCGCCCGCAAGTTCTGCCACATGTTCGCCCTCTGGAAGTCCACGCTCACCCCCGAGCGCCTGGCCGGGCTGGACTATTCGATCCGGCTCTACCAGACGCTGCCGGCCATCCACTACGTCCGGTACGACAACGAGGTCCTCTTCGGCCCGTATCTGATCGAGAAGAGCAGCGAGCACACGTTCACCCTGATGTCCAAGGCCGGTACGCCGATCTTCGCGCAGTTGGCGGACCACTTCGAGGGGCTCTGGGCCCGGTGGTCGCGCGAGCCGCCGGACGAGTGGTTCTCGCTGGCGCCACCGGCCGTCGACGCCGGCCGGCCCGGCCGCACCACGAGCTAGCCGCGACTCGGTTACCGTGAGGGTCGCGGCTATCGGCGGAGGTGCGATCGTGTCGGAGCAGTCGTCGCGGCTGGATGAGAGCGTTCCGCACTCGGCTCGGGTGTGGAACTACTGGCTCGGCGGCACCGACAACTTTCCGGTGGACCGCGAGGTCGGCGACCGGGTCCGGCAGATGCTGCCCAGCATCGTCGACCAGGCCCGCGCCGACCGGGCGTTCCTGCGCCGGACCGTCACCTTCCTGGCCGGCGAGGCGGGGATCCGGCAGTTCCTCGACATCGGCACCGGCCTGCCCACCGCCGACAACACGCACGAGGTCGCCCAGCGGGTGGCGCCGGCGTCGCGGGTCGTCTACGTCGACAACGACCCGCTTGTGCTGCTCCAGGCGCAGGCCCTGCTGACCAGCACGCCGGCGGGCGCCACCCGGTATCTCGAGGCCGACCTGCGGGAGCCGGAGCGGATCCGGGAGCAGGCGGCGGGGATCCTGGACTTCAGCCGGCCGGTCGCGCTCATCTACATGGGTGTGTTGCACCACATCGCGGACACCGAGGCGGCCTACGGGCTCGTCGACCGGCTCAAGGAGGGTCTCGCGCCCGGCAGCTATCTGGTGGTCAACCACGCCAGCAACGCCGTGTACGGGGCCGCGAGCGACGAGTCAGTCCGGCACTGGAACCAGTTCGGCACGCCGAAGATCACGCTGCGGTCGCCGGCCGCGATCGCCCGGTTCTTCGACGGCTGGCAGTTGCGCGATCCCGGCGTGGTGTCCTGCGCCCGGTGGCGGCCCGACGGGATCGATCCCGACGCCATGGAGGTCGACGAGTTCGGCGGCGTGGCGGTCAAACCGTGACCGGCCTGCTCGACGGCGTCCGGTTGGTCGACCACCACTGCCACGGCGTCGTGCGCGGCGACCTCGACCGGGAGCGGTTCGAGCTGCTGGCGACCGAGTCGGACCGGCCCGCGCCGGCCGGCTGCACCGGCTTCGACTCGCAGGTCGGCTTCGCCATCCGGCGCTGGTGCGCGCCCGTGCTGGGGCTGGAGCCGCACGCCCCGCCGGAGGACTATCTGGCCCGCCGGGCCGGGCTAGGTGCGGCGGAGGTGAACCGCCGGCTGCTGGGCGCGGCGGGCGTCGGCGCGTTCCTGCTCGACACCGGCTATCAGGCCGGTGACGTGCTCGGGCCGCTGGAGATGGGCGCGGTCGCCGGGTCGGCCGGCGCCGAGGTGGTCCGGCTGGAGGCGGTCGCCGAGCAGGTCGCGCTGGGCGGTGTGGGCGCGGTGGGCTTCGCTTCGGCGTACGCGGAAATGCTCGCCGCCGCGACCACCGACGCGGTCGGCCTGAAATCGATCATCGCCTACCGGCACGGTCTCGACTTCGCGCCCGAGCGCCCGGCCGCGGGAGAGGTCAGCGCGGCCGCCGGGCGCTGGCTGCGGCAGGTCGAGCAGACCGGGACCGCGCGGCTGGCCGATCCGGTGCTGCTGCGCCACGTGCTGTGGGCCGGAGTGGACCGGGGGCTGCCGATCCAGTTCCACGTCGGATTCGGCGATCCGGATCTGGAGCTGAACCGCTGCGATCCCACCCGGATGACCGGCTTCCTGCGGGCGGTGCGCGACCGGGGCGTCGCCATCCTGCTGCTGCACTGCTACCCGTTCCACCGCCAGGCCGGCTATCTCGCCCACGTCTTCCCGCACGTCTACCTCGACGTCGGGCTGGCGGTGAACTTCGTCGGTGCCCGCGCGGCCGCGGTGGTCGCCGAGTCGCTGGAGCTCGCGCCGTTCCACAAGGTGCTCTATTCCTCCGACGCGTTCGGCCTCGCCGAGTTGCACTATCTCGGCGCGGTGCTGTTCCGGCGGGCCTTCGACGAGGTGGCCGGGGAGTGGGTCGGCGCGGGGCTTTGGTCGGCGCCGGACGCGCGACGGGTGGCCCGGCTGGTCGCGGCCGGCAACGCCGAACGGGTCTACGGCGTGGCGCCCGGCTCTTGATTGTTCCGCCCGGTCGTTCTTTGCTGGAGGTGAGACTCTCCGGGGAGACGCCATGCAGACCGAGCACAGGGGACCGCGTCCCGCCCTGCGGCGGGGCCTGAACATCTGGGAAGCGA
>Ga0307513_10002461_pt1 | contig 25625 bp, 24 predicted proteins | sample 15_EM_MG_FD_202174 | JGI IMG/M metagenome (GOLD analysis project Ga0307513, IMG submission 202174) | Populus trichocarpa ectomycorrhiza microbial communities from riparian zone in the Pacific Northwest, United States - 15_EM | ecosystem: Host-associated > Plants > Roots > Unclassified | place...
TGGTCAAGACGAGAGTAAGGGTTCGAAAGAAATCCTGTCCCACGACGTAGGTGCCTTCGCTAATTGCAACTACCGATGAGACCGCTGTGATTAAGATACCTGTCTTTAGCAGCACACCGGTCGGTTTGCTTCTGGCAGCCGCGATGACGAGTGTCAGGCCAGCTAGGAGACCGATCGTGATCGGGTAGCCAGCGATCGCTGTTAACTGAAAGTGCTGCAGCAATATGGTGGCCACGAGAATGGTTGCGAAGAGTCTCTCCTTCACCCGGTTATCCCGGTCAGGGATTCATACGTTGTGAGGTATTCTGTGGCCATTCTCGTCGGATGGAATGCTGCAGCTTCCGCCGGCTGTCTCTCGGTGCGATTGAAAGATGATTCTGCGAGAGCCTTATATGCGCCTGGAGGGCTATCTACGATCTGAACCTGAGGAAAGACCGAGAATTCTCTCAGTGCGGGGGAGTCACATGCGAGAATATCCATGCCCGCTGTGAGCGCTTCTGCGACTGTGAGCGGGTAGTAATCGACCGTTGATGTGAAGAGCAAGGTGTCGTGAGCGGTCATCAAACGGGCCAGGCTGCTTCTGCTATCAACGGCCGGCTGATGGTTCGCGTTCGAAACCTGGATTGTTGCGTGATCTCCCGCGATCGTGAGTGCAATATTGGGCAGCTGCCCAATTTGAGAGAGCAACTCCCAATCCACCTTCTTGTCGTCCCGTAGGTCACGACATAGAAAAAGGACTTTTCTTGGTCTGGCGTCGCGTGGCCTGGGCGAGAGCTCTTTTGCCGAGTTCCAAAACGACCGGTCGACCGAGTTCTCAATGACCTTGACGTTTGTTAGTCCAGCCTCTTGAGCCTGCCGACCTAACCATGATGCACAGGCAACCACGGCCGTAGGCACAGACGCCTGCAGTTGGCGAATTGCTTCTGCGCGTTTGGGTTGTTCTATGGAGGCTCTGTCGATTGCCGCTGGCGGGTACGCCTTGAGCGCCGGGCAGGATTGACATCCGGCCCGCCATCCATCACAAGCGGCTGGCTGTGCGCAGCGTCCGGTGAGGGCCCAATGATCATGCAGCGTCCAAACGACCGGTTTTTTATACATTTTGATTAGGGCAAAAAGTCTATGGATGTTGAGATAGTAACTGTGGAGGACATGGAGGTGAACGACGTCAGACGTGTGGATGGCTGTTTTGAGCTGCTCCCATCCTGGTCCGAAGGCGAATTTGCTCTCGTGACCCAGCGCGAGATGAGCTGCGCGGTGAACTCCAGCCAGTAATTTGGGGGTAATTTGAAAGGACGAGTAAGGAACTGTGAGTCGTGAAGGTGCTCCGTTGGGGCCGTAGCCGTATGCGAACGTTACGTCGACGCCTACAGTTGTAAGTTCGTCGCATAAAGTGCGTGCGACGCCCGCGGCTCCGCCCTCTGACAGACGTACGTTTACGTGTAGAACCTTCATTTTTATTCTCGTTCTCCTCGCAGATGCCCCATTTTCGGCGACCTTATCGCCTGATTCTGTGGTATATCATTCTGGTAAGGTTCACGGGGTCGGACATGAGGGCCGCAGCGCAATACCAGAAGATCCTTAGCCTGTTTGTCTTATTGTTTCTTGTGGACAGATTCGTCCTAATTCTTGCTAGCATCTTTATCTCGGCCGGCGAGCGAAGTCGGATAGGCATGAACCACTGGGCTGCATAGTGTCGGCGAATGATTTCTGAGGCATCTATGCTTGCCTTGGCGTTGCGGGCGGACTTGCCTGAATCCATCGTGTATTCGCAGGATGGTGATGAATGGTTTATCGTGGGTAATGTATTGATTCCCCGCAATGTCAATTCATAGTCCTCCGCGTATGAGGGTGCAAGTGGAGCGGGGTCTCGGGTCAGGGCCGCAACTAGGTTTTTGGTGTGCCAGACAAAGGCTGCTGGTGGACCGGGGGGACGTCCCCGATCGAGGAGGCCGCGTGCCGTTACACCATCCGACCAGATGGGCATGGTCTTTCCGCCTGCAATGGTTGCGCCAATGATACAGGCGAAGTCTTGGTGTGTTCGTAGCAGGTCTCGTGCTATGCGAAGCGACTCGTTTGTCCCGTTGCTAATAAGTCTGTCATCTGCATCCAAGAGTGTCACCAGGCTTGTATCCACAAGGGCCAAACCAGCACGTCGTGCGCACGCTGCGCCTTGATTGGTTTGGCGAATCACCCGGCAGTTCAAGCGCGCTGCGACTTCGGCGGTGCCGTCCTCAGAGCCATCGTCCACGACTATTACTTCAAGGGGACCCACCTCCCATGCCGAGATTATCGTTTGTGAGATAAAGTCTTCGGCGTTGTACGCCGGGATGACTATCGAGTAGTCGCTCATGGAATAACTCCGCCGCTGATTCCGATTGGGTAGGTGTGCATCAGAGGCTGGCGTGGCCTGTGGTCGATATTCGAGCCGGGCGAACGACCGAACCTGCCCCGACGACCACTCCGTCCCGGACTGTTGTTCCGCGAAGGACGGTCGCCCGAGCGGCAATCCAGGCGCCGACGCCAATGTGAATCGGTGCGTTATCGAACTCGAAGGCTGGATCACGATGCACGTGACTACCCGTGCACAGGAACGCCTCCTGGCTGAGACAGGCGTCGTGATCGATGGTGATCTGTTCCAGGTTGAGCAGCCAAACGCCCTCGCCGATCCAGCAGTCGTCGCCGATGGAGAGCTTCCACGGCCACAGCACCCGCACGTTCTGGCGGATGCGGACCCGCTCGCCCACCTGGGCGCCGAAGGCGCGCAGGATGGCCGGGCGGTAGCGCATCGGCATCCACCACTTCATGAACGCGATGTTCATCACCGCGAACCACAGGACCTGCCAGGCCCGGGAGCGGCCCTTGTCGTAGCCGACGCCGGTGAAGCTGCGCAGGCGTCGTTCCTGCACCAGCTTCAGAGCTGGTTCGACGGTTGGCGTGGGTGTGACGACGGGCATGGGCACTGACTGCCGGATCGGCGAGAAGCGTTTTGTCATGGCGTGTTCAGGCACTCCTCAATCAGGTGGTCGAGCCGCGCGGCCGCGGCCTTTTCGCCGAGCGCGGCTTCGGCGTACTCCCGTCCGGCGCTGGACATCCGGGCTCGCCGGGGTGGGTCGAGTCGGAGCGTCAGTACGGCCTCGATGAACGGCACCGGCATCCCCGGCGGCACGATCAGGGCGGCGCCACCGGTGCGGTGCAGTTCTTGCGCGGTCGCTCCGTCCGGCGCCACGGCTGCGAGTACCGGTCTGCCGGTTGCCAGGTAGGAGGTGAGCTTGCTGGGGAGGGACATGTCACCCACGCCCGGCCGCTCGTTCACCACCAGCAGGTCCGCTGCGGCCAGCGCCTTCGGGTACATGTCGCCGTCCAGCGGATCGACGAACGTCAGGTTCGGCACGTCTGCACCCAATGCTTCGACTGCCGCGCGCTGACTGCCGTCGCCGACGATGACGAAGTGGATGCCCGGCTGGAACTGGCACAGCCGGGCGGCTTCCACCATGTTTCCGAGGTCCTGCTTGAGGCCCATGTTGCCGGTGTGCACAACCGTGAACGGCTCGATGGCCCATCCCAGGTCGCGCCGGCATTGCGACTGGCCGAGCTGGGTGGGGGAGATGTGTGTCCAGTTCGGCAGCACGGCGATCTTGTCGTCGGTGACGCCGTAGTCGTTCAACTGCTTGCGGAAGGCCTCACTGACGATCGCCACCCGGTCGGCCCGTGATACCGCGTGGCGCTCGATCGCTGCGGTGGTGCGAGCGGCGTAGTCTCCACCGCGGATACCGCTCTGGGTAGCGGCTTTCGCCATCAGGTCCTGAACCACCACGAGCAGCTTGCTCTTGTGCCGGCGGGCCAGCCGTCCCCCGGCCACCGCCCCGCTCAGGCTCGGAGTCACCGCGATGACCAGGTCGGGCCGGTGCTGCAGCCGGGTCGAGGAAGCGTTCGCCAGGAAGGTCGCCTCGTAGCCGGCCCGGGTCAGCGCGCTCTGCTTCGCCGGGACGTAGTGCCGGGTGCGCTTGAGAGTCAGCCCAGTCCCATTGCTCAGGGCGACTTCTTCGCTGGACCTGAAAGTCCACTTGTTGGACGGGTTAACGGTCCAGTTCGGGTAGTGCGGGATTCCGGTCAGTACGGTGACGCTGCCGGCGTGCTGGGCCAGGTGCTCGGCCATCCCGGTGGTGTACGGCGCAATCCCGGTCGGCTCGGGTGCGTAGTTGATGCCGACGAGCAGTGCATGCTTGCCCGCGAGCGGATGCGGTGCCGGTCGTGCGGCCGGTGTTTCCCTGACGCGCGGCGTCGATTCCTTGACCCGTGGTGCCGGGATGATGATCGGAATCTCGGCGGTAGGTCTCTCGACCGCTGTTCCGAAGAGCGTGTGTTCCATTATTAGTAGGCCCCCGAGCCCTGCGTGACGGCGCGAACTGTGCGCCAGAGAATGGATAGGTCCAGCGACATCGACCAGTTGTCGACGTAGCGGAGGTCGAGTCGCAACGACTCTTCCCAGGTGAGATCTGACCGGCCGGACACCTGCCACAGACCGGTCATGCCGGGGCGCACCCTCAGCCGACGGATCTCGTCGGCGGAGTAGCCCGCCACCTCCTTTGGGAGAGGCGGCCGTGGCCCGACGAGCGACATGTTGCCGCGCAACACGTTCAAAAGTTGTGGAAGTTCGTCCAATGAATACCGACGTAGTAAGTTTCCCAGCCGGGTGACCCGCGGATCGGAGCGCATCTTGAACAAGACGCCGTTGCCCTCGTCGTGGTGCATCAGCTCGGCCAGTTTCGCTTCGGCGTCCGTCACCATGGACCGGAACTTGTAGACGGTGAATTCACGTCCATCGGTACCGACCCGGGTCTGCCGGAAGAGCGCCGGCCCGCGGCTGGTGATCCGAATCAGCAGCGCCAGCACCAGAAACAGCGGTGACAAGCCGATCAGCAGGGTCAGGGCCAGCACGTAGTCGAAGAGGATCTTGAACACCCGGCGACTGCCCTTCAAGACCGGCCGCTCCAGGTGCAGCAGGGAGAGCCCGGCCATCGGCCGGATCGACAACCGGGGCCCGGCCACCTCGACGATGCCGGGGGAGACCAGCAACTCGACGCCGCGTTCCTCCAGCGCCCAGGACAACTGGCGTAACGCATGGCCGGACAGGTCCGGGTGCGAGACGACGGCCACCAGATCGGCCTGAACCTTGTCGATCGCCCGGAGTACGTCGTCCGGTGTTCCCAGCACGGGGACGTTGTGGATGTTGGACGGTGTCACGTCCTCCGACGGCACGCAGACCCCGACCGCGAGCATGCCGTGATGAAAGCTGTCCTCGGTCACCCGGAGCGAGTCGATCAGGCTGATGACGGCGTCGCTGCGGCCAACGATCAAGGTGCGATGCAGGCCTCGCCCGGCGGAGCGGGCTTTTCGCAGTGCGGCTCTCAGGAGACGTCGGGTGAGCATCGTGCCGACCACGCAGCAGGGCACCGAGATCATCGCGATCGTCCGGGAGAAACTGCCATTGGACAGATAGGAGAACACCGCGACGGTGGTGAAGAGCATCAGACCGGCTCGGGTGATCCGGTGAAACTCCTCCGGCCCCTCGCCAATGAAGCGGTGCTCGTAGGCGCGATACAGCCAGACCGTGGACACCCAGCCGAGCGGGAGCAGGACGGGCAGGAGCAGGTACTGACCCGGGGTGGTTCCCAGTCGGACCGTGACGGCCAGCACCGCCGCGCAGCCGGCGATCACGAGGTCGGCCATCCGCGCCCAGCGGCTGTAGCGGGTCAGGACGCGCTGCGGCCCGTCCACCGTCGCGATCCGTGGCCCGGCCCGCTCGATCTCACGAGCCGGCTTCACCAATGACTCGATCAGCGGCAGCGGTTCGATCCGCGGCAGGGAGTCGATCAGGGACGGCGGTTCGATCAGGGACGGCGAATTGACCAGCGACAGCGACTCGACCAGAGACGGCGACGTGATCAACGACGGTGGGTCGTCGTCTGACCGGCCGGGAAGGGTGACAAAGCTCTGAGACACATTCTTCGTAGCTGAGGTGGTCTCGGGAGCGTCGGCCGATGATTTTCGTTCGGCTACTGCGTCGACGGACAGACCTGCTCCCGGAGCCTCGAATACGGACATGGCACAGCCCCCATGGCATTGAAAAAGGCTCTACCAGATCTGGGTCGCCGTTGGCCCATCGGAAGAACCTGATGCTCAGGCTAGGACGAATTCGCTTGTCTCGTAACCACTTCGTACCTCTGCGACAATATGAAACCGTTCGGCTCGGACATTTGAACCGGGTGGTTAGTTGTCTGCATCCGTTCGGATGATCTTGTATCTAATGCGTGTTGGAGATTGCTTTCCGACCCATTCGCGAGGGGAATCATTAATTCCTGGAGGCCGAATTCTCTTCAGCATCTGTATTCACATCAGGCGCACGCCATCCATGGCCGAGGCCCGCTCTTGCGCTCACGCTATGCAGTCAGAACAGTACTGCAAGTGACGAGTCGGCGTGGTTCAGACCAGGGAGCTGGCTACTTCGCGGACCGGGCAAGCCGCTCGTGCGGCTCGGCCTGGGCGTCGACGTCCAACCGCGCGGTTGCCTGGTTCGCGACGAACCACTGGTAGGCGCTGCGGATCCCCTCGCGCAGGCCGATGGTCGACTGCCAGCCCAGATCACGCAACCGGGAGACATCGAGCAGCTTGCGGGGGGTCCCGTCCGGCTTGCTGGTATCGAAGACCAGTTTGCCCTCCCATCCGGCCACCGAGGCGACGGTCTCGGCGAGCTCGCGAATGGTGACGTCGACCCCCGTGCCGACGTTGATGGTGTCGGACTGGTCGTAGTGCTCCAGGAGGAAGACCAGCGCGGCGGCCAGGTCGTCCACGTGCAGGAACTCGCGCTTGGGCGTGCCGGAGCCCCAGATCGTGACCTCGGTGGCGCCGGACAGCTTGGCCTCGTGGAAGCGACGGATCAGCGCCGGCAGCACGTGCGAGTTGTGCTCGTCGAAGTTGTCGCCGGGCCCGTACAGATTGGTCGGCATCGCGCTGATGTAGGGCAGGCCGTACTGCTTGCGGATCGCCTGGACCTGCATGATCCCGGCGATCTTGGCGATGGCGTAGGCATCGTTGGTGGGCTCGAGCGCGCCGGTCAGGAGGCTCGCCTCACGGATCGGCTGCGTGGCGAACTTGGGGTAGATGCAACTCGAGCCGAGGAAGAGCAGTCGCTGGACGCCGTACTCGCGGGCGGCGTCCATCAGGTTGACCTGGATCCGCAGGTTGTCGCTGAGGAACTCGGCCGGGTAGCTGTCATTGGCCAGGATGCCACCGACCTTGGCGGCTGCGATCACCATTACCTCGGGGCGCTGCTTGCCGACGAAAGCCATTGCGGCGTCACGGTCCCGGAGGTCGACCTCGGCGGAGGTGGCCCCGATCAGGTTGGCATTGCCGCGCTGTTTCAGGGTTCGCCAGAGGGCTGACCCGGCGAGCCCGCGGTGGCCGGCAACGTAGATCTTGGTGTCCTCGGTGAGCCGAGGCAGCGTCGTGGTCACGCGCCTACGCTAGCGCCAGGTGACTACTAACGGTCGAACATACATAACAATCTGTGTGGGAAATGCAGGAGTTGCCCGCGTCCTTGTGGGGTGATTCCAGGGGGCCTCGGGCAAACGTGGGAGATTCGGAGGATCTGAGATCTGTTCCTGCGAGTAGCCGAGCCGTCACGCTAAGGTACCGAGCACTAGTAACTCTACGAGCTCGAACGATCGCCAACAGTGACGCTGGCTGAGGTGTCGACTCGTGCTGTCTACGCGCTTGGGGGCTTCAGGTATGAAGAAGGCACTGATCACGGGGGTCACCGGCCAGGACGGCTCCTACCTAGCGGAGTTGTTGCTGGAGAAGGGCTATGAGGTGCACGGCATCGTGCGCCGGGCCTCGCAGTTCAACACCGGGCGGATCGATCACCTGTATCAGGACTCGCATGATCCGACCGCGCGGTTCTTCCTGCACTACGGCGACATGACCGACGGCTCGCGACTGGTGACGTTGCTGGAGAAGGTGCAGCCGGACGAGGTCTACAACCTGGCGGCGCAGTCACATGTGCGGGTGTCGTTCGACGAGCCGGAGTTCACGGGTCTGACCACGGGGGTGGGATCGACCCGGCTGCTCGAGGCGATCCGGATGATCGGCCTGAAGTGCCGCTACTACCAGGCCTCCAGTTCGGAGATGTTCGGCGCGACGCCGCCGCCGCAGGACGAGGCCACACCGTTCTGGCCTCGCTCGCCGTACGGTGCGGCGAAGGTGTACGCCTACTGGATGACCCGGAACTACCGCGAGGCGTACGGGATGTTCGCCACGAACGGGATTCTGTTCAACCACGAAAGCCCGCGCCGGGGCGAGACGTTCGTGACCCGGAAGATCACGATGGCGGTGGCGAACATCGTGGCCGGCAAGCAGGAGTTCCTCTACATGGGCAACCTGGACGCGGTCCGGGACTGGGGATACGCGAAGGAGTACGTCGAGGCGATGTGGCTGATGCTGCAGGCCGACCAGCCCTCGGACTACGTGATCGCGACCGGCGCCGCGTACAGCGTGAAGGACTTCCTGCAGTTCTCCTTCGAGCACGTGAACCTGGACTGGCACCGGTACGTGCGGTTCGACGAGCGCTACCTGCGCCCCACCGAGGTCGACTCGCTGATCGGCGACCCCTCCAAGGCCCGCGACACCCTCGGCTGGAGCGCCAACATCCACACCCCGCAGCTGGCCACGCTGATGGTGGACGCCGACCTGGCCCACGCCCACCAGATCGACCTGCGCGGCCTGAGCGCCCCGCTCATCCGCTGACCCCAGCCCCGGCCTCCTCGTGATCATGCACGCTTGCTCGGTGACAGCGAGCAAGCGTGCATGATCACCGCGGGTTTGGCGGTTCGCGCGATGCGTCCCTTCATGCTTGGGACAGCACGCGGTAGGTCACGTGCGTGACCAGGCTCGCTGCCCGCGACGTCACCTGCTCGAGTTTCAGCGGCGGGACGCCCTCGAACAGCCGCGTGCCGGCGCCCAGCGTCAGCGGCACAATGTGCAGCCGCAGCTCGTCGATCAGGCTGGCGGCGAGGTACTGGTTGATGGTGGTCGCGCCGCCCTGGATCGCGACCTCGCCGTCGCCGGCCGCCGCGCGTGCCTGTGCCAGCGCTGACTCGATTCCGTCGGTGACGAAGTAGTACGTGGTCCCGCCGTCCATCGGCTGCGGCTCGCGCGGGTGGTGGGTAAGCACGAAGACCGGGGCGTGGAACGGCGGATCGTCGCCCCACCAGCCGTTCCACGCCCGATCCCACCCGCCACGCACTGGGCCGAACATGTTGCGCCCCATGATGAATGCCTTGGCGGCGGCCATCTGGTCGACCTCGGCCCGGTTCTCGTCGGGAGTGTCGAACATCCACGCGTGCAGCTTGGCGCCCGTGCCGTCGCTGCCGTCGTCGCCGAACGGGCGTTCCTCGGTCTGGTTGAGCCCGGCCGAGTACCCGTCGGCCGAGATCGTGATGTCGCAGATCACCCTGCCCATACGCTGGGTCATTACTCTCTCCTCTTCGTCGTGGCCGCCGTCGCCTTCGCGGTGAGCTTCCTTGCGGGTGCTCGTCTTAGCTCGCTTCCTCAACTCCTGCTTACCCCAAGCGGGCTTCCAGCGCATGATCTATCGCTTCGGCTGCGGTGCGGGGCTGCGGCTTGGTGTGCACTGGGGCACGGTTGCGCCTCATGCGATAGACATCTCCCCATGAGCGATCTTGGTGCGGAGCGCCCGGAATCAGCGGCGGTGGAGCCCGGCGTCGAGCCGAACCAGCCTGAGCCCGCGGCCGACGATGCTCAGCCCGCCCATGGCGAGCAGCACAACGCCGAGCCCGACCATGCCGAGCCCGACCCTGAACCGCGTCGACGGCGGGCCTGGTTGCCTTCACGACGGCAGGTACTGACCCACGGTGTCGCCGTTGCCGGCGCCCTCGTCGTCGGCGGAATCGGCGGCGCCAAGTTCGAGCGCCTGCGGCAGGCAGCGGTTCCGCCGCCGGTACTGCCGTCCCGAGTGCTCCTCGATGACGCGAGCGAACTCGACGCCACGGTGGTGCGCGGCATCACCTTCGCGGGTGGCTCGAGCGCGCAGACAGCCCAGCGCATGATTCCCTTGCTGCAGTCGATATCGCGCGGAAGCGAACCGTCCATGGTCGTTTCCGGCGCTCGCCACTCGATGGGGGGCCACAGTCTGCTCAGTGGTGGCTGGGTGATGGACGCCCTGCCGATGAAGTCTGTGGCGGTCAATGCCGCGGCCGGAACTGTGCGAGTCGGCGGCGGTGCCACCTGGAATGACGTCATCCAGGTAGTGAACGCCGCAGGTTTCGCACCGAAGGTGATGCAGTCCAATTACGATTTCACGGTGGGCGGCTCGCTCAGCGTGAATTGCCATGGCTGGCATACCAACAGCCCGCCGATCGCCTCCACGGTGCAGCGCCTTCTCCTGTTGACCGCCGACCGGAAGATCACCACGTGCAGTCCGGAGGTGAACTCGCGGTTGCTGGGCCTGGCTCTGGGCGGATATGGAATGTTCGGCATCATTCTGGAGGCAGATCTCGCCGTCGTACCCAACGTCATGCTCGAGCCTTCGTTCGCCGTCGTGTCGACCGAGGAGTACGCCGCTGCCTTCGCCGAGCGGGTCTACACGCCGGAGAGTCGGGTCGAAATGGCTTACGGCAGGCTGTCGGTCGACCCGCGGAGCTTCCTCGACGAGGCGATCATCGGCACCTACACCCCGGTGGAGCAGACCCGTGGTCGAGTGCTGCCCGTGAAACCCGAGGCTCACAACAACCTACGGCGCGCGATCTTCGAGAACTCTGTGGGCAGCGACACGGGCAAGGGCCTACGCTGGCTGCTGGAGAAGCGGCTGAACCCCAGGCTGGCCGGAGCGGTCAGCCGCAACAGCATCCTGAGCGCACCGGTCAACGTCCTGTCCAACACCGACCCGGACACGACCTACATCCTGCACGAGTACTTCGTACCGCAGGCCCGGTTGTGGGAGTTCGTCCAGTCGGCCCGGACGATCATCCGTGCGGGCGAGGCCAACCTGCTGAACGTCACCGTCCGCGATGTCAGGCAGGACCACCGCAGCACGCTCGCCTATGCCCGCCAGGACGTCTTCGGCCTGGTCATGACCTTCGTCCAGCAGAAGACAGCGGCCGCTGAAACACAGATGAGAGACCTGACCCGGCACCTGATCGACGCGGCACTCGGCTGCGGCGGCACCTTCTACCTGCCCTATCGGCCCCATGCCACGCTCGAGCAGTTTCGCCGCGCCTATCCCGCCTGGACCACCGCCATGCAGGCGAAGGCGGAGTACGACCCAGACGGCCTGTTCCGCAACACGTTCTACGACAAGTACCGCGCCGCCTGACGTGGATTCGACGAGCAACGACCGGAACCGCGGAACAACACCCAGAGAAGCGCTTCCTCAGGCCTTGGGCAGCCATTGATCCGTCGTTCCGGTCGTTGTCCGCCGCCGCTCCACCCCGCCGCCACAGCCGCACCTCCGGCTCGGCCATGACGTCGTGGAGCTCAACGCGTCGAGCGTGCGGTAGGTAGCCTGCCGGTCATGGCTTCTGTGTCCGGCGACCACACCGCAACGCTGCCTCGCAAGCGGATGGGGTCAGGTGTCCTGTTCACCGATGCGGCAGGCCGGGTACTGCTGGTCGAGCCCACGTACAAGGATTACTGGGAAGTGCCCGGCGGTGGTGTGGAGGCGGACGAGTCGCCCTACGACGCGGCGGTGCGTGAATCGAAGGAAGAGCTGGGCCTGCTGGTGACGCCCGGCCGTTTGCTGGTCGTCGATTGGGTACCTCCGCGTACCGGGCGTACGGAAGGCGTCATGTTCATCTACGCCGGTGGGGTCCTGAGCGCTGACCGCGAGCGCAGCATCGTCTTGCCGGCCGAGGAACTGCGCAGCTGGGCCTGGTGTACCGAGGCGGAAGCGGATGACCGTCTCTCGGAGCTGCTGGCCCGGCGGGTGCAGGCCGCCGTTCACGCATTGGGTCAGGACACGACGTGCTATCTGGAGAACGGCACACTCGTCGCCTGAGCTGGGGCGCGGCCTGAGCTTCCCCGTCATCCGCTGGCCAAGTCCCCGCGACCCTCGTGATCATGCACGCTTACCCGCTTCAGGCGACCAAGCGTGCATGGTCACGGGGGTCCGAGGCGGTAGCAGCGGTAAGCCATCAGGCCGTCCGGGTTGTGGGTAGCGAGTGGTCGGTGGTCAGCCTCAGGCGCTGGATAGTTCGGAGCGCGGCGTGCGCCTGGTCGATGCTCGGTCGCCGGTCCGGTTCCTTGGCCAGCAGGTCCTGGATGACCGGGCGCAACGGACCGGCCCGCAGGAACGGCGCCGGTGGGTCTTCGGCCACGGCGGCGAGCGTGGCGAACAGGTCGCCCTTGGCGAACGGCGGCTTGCCCTCGACCGCCGCGAACAGCGTCGCGCCAAGCGAGAACAGGTCGGATTCGGCCCCACGCTCGTCGCCACGCAGCCGCTCGGGCGGAGCGTAGGCGGGGCTGCCGGCGAAAACGCAGGTCGGGGAGTCGAAATCGTCATTCGCGGTGCACGCGATGCCGAAATCGGTGAGCACCACCCGGTCGCCGTCGCAGAGCTGCACGTTCGCCGGCTTGACGTCGCGGTGAACGACTCCTGCCCGGTGTACCGCGTCCAGCGCGTCGAGAAGGCTCAGCCCGATGTGGGCCACCTGTTCGACCGAGAGCGGCCCCTCGATCGCGAGCGCCTCCGCCAGCGTCCGCCCGGACAGCAGCTCCATCACGATCCACGGGTAGCCGTCCTCCTTGACCACGTCCTGGATCCTGACGACCCCGTGGTGGTGGACACGTGCGGCCGCCCGCGCCTCGCCGAGCGCACGCTCGCGGGCCGCTCGGCAGGACTCCTCGGACAGCGGATCGTTCACGATGAGCTGCTTGAGCGCCACCGGCCGGTTCAGCAGGGCATCCTCGGCCAGCCAGACCGTCCCCATGCCGCCGCGGCCCAAGACGGATTCGAGCCGGTACCGACCGGCCACGAGACGCTCATTGGGCTCGACCGCTTGATCCGCAACCGGATCCGTCGCTAGCGTGCTCAGGGTCAGCCGCGCGGAACGCGGATGCCGCGTAGCGGCCAGGTTCCTCGTTCGTAGTTCTGTGCGCGCGTTCATACCGAATAACGATGCGGCGGCGTCGGCATCCTGTCGTCACGGCGAACAGCAAACGTCGCTACCGGCTAGCAGGAAACTTCCGATGCCGGATATCCGGTAGCCCGCGCGGCGGCCGGTAGCTGCACGGCGGGGCATCTGCTATCGCATTTGGTCTCCCGCTACCTGGTCTGGACCAGCTTCACCGGTTGCCGCAGAACAGTTTTGAGCTTCGCCGTGGGCGTGCGCCGGGCGTCGCTGAGGTAAATCTCGTGATGATGGCCGTTGAAGTCCAGTCCGTTCGCGGGCAGGTATTCGTGATGGAGGCGCTCGAGCGTAGGCCCCTCGTCGTCATAGGAACCGATGTGCAGGATCTGGACGGCCGGGCCCTCGGTGAGGGTCAGCAGGCGCAAGGATCGAACGGCCGATAGATCCTTCTTGGACGACACCTTCGAGACGGCCCGCTCCAGCAGCTGCGAGGTGATCCACTCCGGCAGGGAGATCATCATCTTCCAGCTCCAGGCGTCCTTGTCACGGGCGGTGAAGACCGTGTTGTCCTCGGCCCACCACAGACCTTCCAGCGGAGCCAACACGAAATCGCGCCCGGCGGACTTGCTGTCGAACTTCAGGGTGTACGCGACGGGATAGAGCGCCTCGATCGCCTGCCGGTAGCTCGGGGCCGTGTTCGGGTCGCCGTGTCCGTCGATCGCCAGGAACTGCTGCTCGGGCACGTCGACACGCGAGAAGTCCTTCCCGCTCGGCGCGTAGAGCTCGCGGTGATGCTTCTTGACGTCGTACTTCTCCACGGCAGCGTCGTCCTTCATGGAAGTGATCACGGCTTCGTCCCAGCGAGCAAGCTCAATACACCCTGGCAAATCCTGGGTCTACCGGAGCACCGGTTCGAGGGCCTGGTACGTGTCTCGCAGGGTGGCCACGTGATTATCAGGCGTGGCGAGCCCGAGCCCCATGGTGTTCACGCACAGGTGGGTGGCTCCCAGATCGCGCCAGCCCGCGACGAAGTCCGAGCGCTCGGCTTCGGGCACCTGGGCAAGGCTCAGGCGAGGTTCGAAGCCGATGGTCTCCGGCGCGCGACCGGCATCCTTGGCGTACCCGCGGATCCGGTTGAGCATGGCCGCCGCTTCCTCATCCGGCGCCCGCTGGGGAAACCACCCGTCGCCGATCCGGCCGGTCCGACGCAGGGCCGCCTCGGAGTTGCCCCCGAACCAGACAGGGATGCGGTGGCGGACCGGGCGCGGTTTGATCCCCGCGTTGTCCACCCGATGCCACCGGCCGGCGTAGGTGATGGTGGGTTCGGCCCACAGGGCGCGCAGCACGTCGACCTGCTCTTCGCTGCGCACGCCGCGGTTGGTGAAGTCCTCGCCGAGAGCGTCGTACTCGACCCTGTTCCAGCCCACGCCGACGCCGAGGCGCAGCCGACCGCCGCTGAGAACGTCGACTTCGGCGGCCTGCTTGGCCACCAGGGCAGTCTGGCGCTGCGGCAGGACCAGGACGCCGGTCACCAGTTCAACGGTGCTCGTCACCGCGGCGAGGTAGCCGAAAAGGACGAAGACCTCGTGGAAGGCGGTCTCACTGGTGTAGCCCTGCCAGTCCGGCCGGGTGTCGACGCCGGCACCGAGCACGTGGTCGTACGCCAGCACATGGTGGTAGCCGATCTCCTCCACCGCCTGCGCCCAGGCCCGGATGGCGGCCGGGTCGTCGCCGATCTCCGTCTGCGGGAACACCGCTCCGATGCGCAAGGCACTCCGATCCTGTCGCCACTCAATTCACCCACGACAACCAGGGGCCTATGCAGCGGGCACCCTCGGGACCGCCACAGTACGGCAGACCTCCGGATCGGGCCGGGTCTCTGTCTGTCCCTGGCTCAGCGGCCGGAACCCCTCGAACCTGACTTGGTCACTTGTATTGGTCATTTGACCGAGTTATGGTTCGCACATGCAATGCCATCGCCTCGACCAGTCCTCTCATGTCTCATCCAGTTCTGCGACCATCTGACGTGGCCACGGCATTGACGAGTCGAACGCCGTCCAGGCCGCTGACCCGTGGCGCGCCTCCGTCCGTCTGGCTCGACGCGGCCTGGATCATCGTGGGCAGCCTGCTCCTCGGTGCTCTCACATCCTTCGCCCAGGGCGTGTTGCCAGACTGGCTGCGATCTTTCGCAAACTCACCCTCGGGGTGGACGCTGCTCACGGTCGTCATGATCTCGCTGCGGCGTCCACGCCTCCTGCCCGCTGCAGGCCTGGGCGCGGTGAGCTTTGTGTGCCTCGTCCTGGGCTACACCCTTGCCTCCGAGCTTCGGGGTCTGAGCTACAGCCCGTTGCTCTGGGGTGCGATCGGTCTGGTTGCCGGCCCGGCCATCGGCTGGGCGACCTCGGCGGCCTTCGATCCCCGGCCCTTCCTCAGGGCCATGGGCTCGTCACTCATTGCTGGAGTCGCGATCACCGATCTTGTCTACGGGTTGACGGTCGTCGCGGACACGACCAGTCCCGTCTACTGGCTGATCGCCGGGGTGGCAGGAGTGATCTTCCTGGGTCTCGTGGCCGCCCGCGGGCAACTGCGGTGCAGGTACGTCGCTGGGCAGGTTGGTCTGACCGTGATGTGGGTTGCCATCGGGTCTGGCGCCTATGCCGCGCTGAACGGGATGTAGGTAGATCAGCGCCTGAGGTCGACCGCCTTGTCCCGGTGGTCCATCCAGGCGTGGACCGATACCCAGCCGGTCAGGGCTATTGCACCCGCAATGGCCACGAGTGCCAGGAGCTGTTGATCCGCGAGATCGTTGGCAGCGCCGGTCAGAACGATGCCCAGTGCGGTGATGGCGAATCCTCGGGCGTCGACAGCTTCCTGCACCGATTGCTGATCCCAGATGTGGTCGAGCATCGCATTCAGTTCGGCAGCCGTCCGCTTGTCGACTTCCGCCAGGGTCGACGCGGTTTCATCCATCCCTCGAAGAACTTCCTGGTGGTTGATCTCCAACTGAGCGCGCAGCTCCCCGAAATGCTGTTCGATCGTCGCGCGTGCTGCATCCCAATCCTTCGGCAGGTCTGGATGCGAGGCCGATGCCGTGGCTTCGCTGACGACGGCCGCATCGCCGTCCACGTCCCTCGTCACGCGGTCGTACTTCTGGCCTTCGAACTTGCTGCGAACCCAGGCGGCCCGCCCGAGCAGCCAGCTCAGGAGGCGGGCGGTGGGCTCCGGTACTGCTGTGGCCAGACCGAACAACGACACAGCGATGCCCACCCACCGAACCCATGGCTCCATGGCGTGAAAGGTACAGCGCAGGCGGGAATCGCCGGACTACTCGGTCGAGGGCCCCGACGACCGGGCTGCGCTCTCGAGCAGCGCCGAAAGCAGCTGGAACACCTCGTCGGGGCGTGAGCCCTCGGGATCGGCGAGCCAGGCCAGGGTCATGCCGTCGAAGAGGGCGGCCACGAGTTGGGCCAGCGTCTGCGGGCCGCCGGGCAGGGTGGCGCCGTACTGCTCGTGCCAGGAATCGGTGCTGCGGGCGGCGGTGTCCCGGTACATCGCGTACTGCTTGCGGGCCAGCTCGCTCATCGCGGGAGTTCTGAGGGACAGCGCGGTGAGCTCGTACAGGGCGAGCTGAGCGCCAGGGACGTCCGTCTCCACGACCTGCCAGGCGGCCCGAAGAGCCCCGAGCATCCCGGGATCGGTCGAGTCCTGGGCATTCGCTTCGCTGACGGCCTTGTTCAGCTTGTCCAGGACGGCCGTGATGACCTCCTCCAGGAGATCGTCCTTGCCGGAGAACCAGTAGTGCATGGTCCCGAGGGGCAGGTCCGCCTCCTCGGCGATCCGCCTGGTCGTGGCGGAATGGACGCCCTCACGAGCGATCACCCGGATCGCCGCGTCGATGAGGTCCTGGCGCTTCCCGTCGCTCTTGCGATCACGATTTCGGGGGGTCGTCACCATGGCTCGATCCTTGCACGGCAAAAGAAATTCTTGTCTTGTTCAATTGAACTGGTCATATGACCAAGCTACTGTACGGGCACCGGATGCCCCGCCAGCGGGCGTCACATGGGTTCGGAGAACCGCGCCATGACCAGCACCCCAGGCAACGACAGCAGTTCGCGCGCCCGGCTTCTCTCGACGCGCAAGATCGTGTTTCTCGTGATCGCCGCTGCGGCACCGATGGCCGCGATGATCGGCAACGTCCCGCTGGCTCTGCTGCGCGGCAACGGGAGCGGACTGCCGGCGGCCTTCATCGCCGCGTCGGTGGTCCTGTTCTGCTTCGCCGTGGGCTACGCGACGATGAGCAAGCGCGTGCTGAACTCGGGGGCTTTCTACACGTATGTCGCCCGCGGGCTGGGCAAGCCGACCGGGATCGCCTCGGCCTATGTGGCGCTCGTCGGCTACACCGCGCTGGCCATGGGGTTGGCGGCGTCGTTCGGCTACTTCACCGACCTGGTCCTGCAGTCCGAGGGCGTGGACCTTCCGTGGGGCCTCTACACGGGCGTGGCGATCGCCGTCGTCGCGCTGCTCGGTTACCGCAGCGCCGATCTGTCGGCCAAGGTCCTGGGTGTCCTGATGGTGGCGGAGTTCGCCGTCCTGATCGTCCTGGACTTCAGCATCATCGGCGATGCCGGTACCGCAAGTGTGCCGAGCCAGGTGTTCGGGCCGGATGCGGTGTTCTCCGGTTCGGTGGGTGTCGGGCTGATGTTCGCCTTCTGCAGCTTTGTCGGCTTCGAGTCCGCGGCCCTGTACGGCGAGGAGGCCAAGGATCCCGAGCGCAGCATTCCCCGGGCGCTGTACATCTCGCTGGGGGTCATCGCGGTGTTCTACGTCCTGACCAGCTGGATCATCATCGGTGGGGCCGGCGGGCCGGCCGCACCCGCGCTCGCGCAGGAGCAGCTCGGGAACTTCGTGTTCGCGCTGGCCCAGCAGTACGGCGGGCAGACCCTGTACGACGTGATGGCTGTGCTGCTGTGCACCAGCCTCCTGGCCTCCTACATCGCCCTGCACAATGCCGCCAGCCGCTACCTTTTCGCCCTGGGGCGCGAGGGCGTCGCGCCGAAGACGGTCGCCGTCTACCATCCGCGCCACCTCAGCCCGCACATCGGCAGCCTCGTGATCAGCGCCGCGACGGTGCTGGTCGTCGCGCTCCTGGGCGTGCTGGGCGCCGATCCCTACACGGTCATCGCCGCGAGCCTGGTCGGACTCGGAACACTGGGCATCATCCTCGTCCAGGCCGTCACGGCGCTGTCCGTCCTCGCCTTCTTCTGGCGGCGCGATGACCGTTCTGTGCTGCGATCGGTTGTCGCGCCACTGATCGGTTTCATCGGCCTCGCATCGGCTTTCGTCCTGGCCTCCGTCAACTACGACGTGCTGACTGGCTCGAGCAACCCCTGGGTCAACACCGTTCCGCTCCTGCTCGTCCTCGCGGCGATCGGTGGAGCAGTGATGACCTCTCGCCTTCGCAGCCGACGACCGGCCGCCTACGCAGCCCTCGCCGGCTCCAGTCTGAGGAAGCGCACCACTGCCGGTGTGGCCTCACAGACCGTTGAGTACACCCGCACCTACTGCCTGGTGGGTGGTGGTCCCTCGTCCATGGTGATGGCCCGCTCCTTGCTCAAGGAGGGGGTGCCCTTCGACTGGTACGAGCGCAACCCCGACTTCGGTGGCATCTGGGACATCGATCACGAGGGCAGCCCGATGTACCAGAGTGCCCACTTCATCAGCTCCCGGTACACCAGCGGGTTCTACGGCTCGCCGATGTCGAGCGACCTGCCCGACTACCCGACCTGGAAGCAGATCCGCGACTACATCCGTGGATTCGGGCGCCAGTTCGGACTCTACGACCACGTGCAGTTCAACACGACGGTGGTGAACGCCCAGCTGCGCGCCGACCAGCGCTGGGACGTCACCCTGTCCGACGGCAGGAGCACCACCTACGACGGGCTCATCTGCGCACCCGGCGTCACGTGGCACCCCAGCGCGCCCCGGCTGCCGGGGCAGGACGAGTACCAGGGCGAGCTTCGCCACTCGGTGACGTTCAAGGACGGTCTGGAGTTCCGCGGCAAGCGCGTGCTGATCGTCGGGGCCGGCAACTCCGGCGTCGACATCGCGTGCGATGCCGCTCGCCACGCCGACCGGGCGTTCCTGTCCGTGCGCCGCGGGTACCGGTACGTGCCCAAGCACATCGGCGGGCTGCCGACGGATGCCGTCCTCAACGGCTACCTCGACCCGCCGAGGGGCATGAGCCTGTCCGGTGACGCCAGCGAACTGATCGACGCCCTGGTCGGCGACCTCACCCGGCTGGGTCTCCCGGCACCGGACCACGATGCCCTGGCCAGCCACCCGATCATGAACAACCAGGTCCTGCACCATCTCTCGCACGGAGACCTGGTCGCCAAGCCGGACGTCGAACGGCTGAGCGCGGACGGTGTGGTCTTCAAGGACGGCTCGTTCGAGCCGGTCGATGTCGTCCTGCTGGCCACCGGCTACGAGTACAAGGTGCCGTTCATCAACGAGGACCTGCTGGTCCTGAAGTCCGGTCACCCGCAGCTGTACCTGAACGTGTTCTCCCGTGAGGTCGACAGCCTCTACGTGCTGGGGTTCATCGAGTTCGCCGACGCCGCCTACAAGCGCTTCGACGAGATGGCACAGCTCGTCATGATCGACATCAGGGCCCGCGAGACCGGTCAGGGCCGCGAGGCACTGGCGCAGCTGAAGAAGACCGACCACCCGGACCTGCGCGGCGGCATCGCCTACATCGACAGCCCCCGCCATGCGAACTACGTCGAGAGCCATGCCTATCAGCAGTACCTCGCGGAGATCCGCGATCGCTTCGGGTGGCCCGACCTCGACGAGAACACCTACGACGACCTTCGTCAGGCTGCTCCGGCACTTATTGCCGACGGCCGGGCGGAGGGAACCCATGTCTGAGCGCGCGCTTGCGCTCGTCACCGGTGCCGCCGGCGGCATCGGCCTGGAGGTCGCGCGCCGGCTCACCGACCGCGGCTACAGCGTGATCGCCGTGGAGCGAGACGACCACCTCGCGAGCGCGGCCGCGGCGGCGCTGGGCGATGCGGCCATGCCGGTGGCCTGCGACCTCTCGAGCCGGACGCAGGTCATGGGGCTTGTCGCCCGGATCGAGGGGGAGTGGGCCGAGCGGCTCGAGATCGTCGTCTGCAACGCGGGGATCATCGTGCCGGGCGACGTCGTCGACACGGATCCTCTCCAGCTGGACCTCCAGCTCGAGGTCATGCTGACCAGCGTCACCCACGTGGTCAGCGCGGCGGCACGGGTCTTCGTCGCGAAGGATCACGGGCACGTCCTCGCGACCGTCTCGCACGGGGGAATCCTGGCGATGCCGGGCTCCGCCGCGTACTCGGCCGCGAAGGCCGGTCTGCGGGCCTATCTCGCGGCCCTCAGTGCGGAACTGCGCCACACCCACGTCGCGGTGAGCGGGATCTACCCGAGCGCGGTGGACACGCCGATGCTGCGCCACGAGGCCACCCACGGGGGAAGCCTGCTGAACTTCGTCGGTGCCGTCAGTTCGGCGGGCAAGGTCGCCGACACCTTCGAGCGGGCACTGAGGACGAAGCGGCTGGAGCTCTATCACCCCTACAGCGACAGCGTCCTGTCCCGTCTGCTCGAGTGCTTTCCCTGGATGCTGCCCAGGCTGCTGCGGCCCCTGGAATGGCTGGGACGGCGCGGGCTCAAGAAGTATCTCGCCACCGCGGCGGTGACGTCGTGATGCGCTGCCTGGTCACTGGTGCAACGGGTTTCGTCGGCAGCAACCTCGTGCGGGACCTGACCGCCGCGGGCCACGAGGTGCTGGCGACGGGTGCGCCCGGTTCCACGACGCGCTACCTCGAAGGTCTCCCGGTCGAGACGGTCCTGGCCGACCTGACGGACCGGGACGCGCTCGCGCCGCTGGTCAAGGGCCGCGACTGGGTGTTCCACGTCGCCGGCGACACCTCGACCTGGAGCCGATTGGCCCGACGCCGTCAGCTGGTCAACGTGGTGGCGGCCAGCCAGCTGGCGGACGCGAGCCTGGCAGCCGGCGTCGCCCGGTTCGTCCACACCAGCACGCTCGACGTTCATGGCTTCAACACGGATGGTTCTGCGCTGTCCGAGAGGCTGGGTGATGCCCGGCTGACCGGGATCGGCTACGACTACGCCGACACCAAGGTGGAGGGCGAACGTCAGGTCAGAGCCCGGATGCAGCAGGGACTCGACGTCGTCGTGGTCTATCCCGGCTTCATGATCGGTCCTTTCGACCACACGCTGCAGCTCGGGCGGATCATCCGCGACATGCAGGCCGGGAGGCGAACGTTCGCCCCACCCGGGACCTCGTCGTTCTGTGACGTTCGCGCCGTCTCGGCCGGGATTCTGTCCGCCGCAGAGCGCGGCAGGCCGGGGGAGGGGTACAACCTTTCGGGACACAACCTCACGTACCTCGAGGTCTTCGGTCGCATCGCCGAGCATGTCGACGCCAGGCATGCGCCGGTCCGGGTGTCTCGCCGGGTGCTGGCCGCCTACGCAGCGACCACCGAGCTGATCGCCGCGGTGTCGGGAAAGGCTCCGGACATCGACCGTGCGCTCGCGGGCTACATGTCCTCGCCCCAGGCGTCGGACTGGAGCAAGGCTGCTCGTGAACTCGATTACCAGCCGGGTGATCTCGGGCGAGCCATCGCCGACGCGGCGCAGTGGTATAACGACCACATGCCGGCTGCGTAACACGGGTCCGCCCCAACCACCAACCGTGAGGAACTCTGGTGACCAATCTCGCTGCAGTGCTGGACAAGTCCGCGACCGCCTATCCGGAAAGGGTGGCGATCGTGTTCGGTGACACGCGTCTGAGCTACGCGCAGGTCAACGGCGCGGCCAACCAGGTGGCTAATCTGCTCGTGGCGCGCGGCATCGAGCCCGGCGACAAGGTCGCCCTCTCGTGTGCGAACATCCCGTACTTCACCATCATCTACTTCGGCATCCTGAAGGCCGGCGCGACCGTCGTCCCGCTCAACATCCTGCTCAAGGGCCGCGAAGTCGCCTATCACCTCGACGATTCCGACGCCAAGCTCGTTTTCGCCTTCGAGGGCACACCGGAACTGCCGATCGGCCAAGCCGTCTGGGAAGGCTTCAACGCCACCGAGGCCACCACCGGCTTCATCCTCGTCACCGCTGACCCGAGGGCCGGCTCGCCGATCGAGGGCGCGCAGACCTTCGGCGCCGCGGTCGCGAACCAGCCGCCGACCTTCGAGACCATCGAGGTCGATGACGATGACACCGCCGTCATCCTCTACACCTCCGGCACGACCGGTCAGCCCAAGGGCGCCGAGCTCCGGCACCGCAACATGCGCGACAACGCCCTGGCCGGCAAGGACCTGTTCGGCGCGGACGAAAACAACCCCGACACGTACCTGTGTGTCCTGCCGCTGTTCCATTCCTTCGGCCAGACGGTCATCCAGAACAGCGCCTTCGCGTTCGGTGGAACGGTCGTGATGCTGCCGCGTTTCGAGCCGAAGGGTGCCCTCGGTCTGATGCTGAGAGAGAAGGTGACGTTCTTCGCCGGCGTCCCGACGATGTACTGGGGACTGCTGGGCGCGCTCGACGCTGCACCGGACGAGGGGGCGGTCGACGTCAAGACCATCGCCGCCAACCTCCGGATCGCCGTGGCCGGCGGCTCGGCTCTCCCGGTCGACATTCACCGCCAGTTCAAGGAACGCTTCGGGGTGACGATTCTCGAGGGCTACGGCCTGTCCGAGACGTCGCCGGTGGCCAGCTTCTCCGTCTGGGGTCAGGAACCCCGGGTCGGCTCGATCGGCGTACCGCTGCCCGGTGTCGAGATGAAACTCATCAACGACGACTGGAGCGAGGTCACCGACAAGGACGGCGTCGGCGAGATCGCCATCAAGGGCCACAACGTCATGAAGGGCTACTACGGGCGCCCGGAGGCCACGGCCGAGTCCATCAAGGACGGCTGGTTCCGGTCCGGCGACCTCGCCAAGAAGGATGCGGACGGTTTCTACTACATCGTCGACCGCTCGAAGGACATGATCATCCGGGGTGGCTTCAACGTCTATCCCCGCGAGATCGAGGAAGTCCTCATCACCCACCCGGCGGTGTCACTGGTCGCCGTCATCGGGGTGCCTCACGAATCGCACGGCGAGGAGATCAAGGCCGTCGTCGTGCGGAGCCCCGGGTCCACGACCACCGAGGAGGAGCTCGTCGCCTGGGGCAAGGAGCAGTTCGCCTCCTACAAGTACCCGCGCATCGTCCAGTTCATCGACGAACTCCCGATGACCAGCACCGGCAAGATCCTCAAACGCGAACTGTCGTAGCGGCATTGCGTGCCTGATGCGATGAAGGAGTGGCCCTTCGTCGCCTCGCGAAGTCTTGGTGATTGTCGGCGAGGCTGTCGAGCGCGGTCTCGGCGTAGTGGGGCCAGGTTTCGGCGTGGGTGTGGGGGATGGCCACCCAGTCCTTGAAGGGGCGGTTTTTGCCGGAGGGGTCGAAGAGCTCCGCTCCGGGCAGGGCGAGTGCTTCGGTGTGGGCCGGGGTGCTGTCGCCGAGCCGGAAGGCCAGCAGGTCGCCTTTGAGGCAGGCGAAGTCCTTGCCGTGCGCTTTGAGCGCTCGTTTGCCGAACATCGCGCCGGTGGTTGCGCCGCGCGGGGCGAGATCGGCGGCGAGGTCGTCGAGGAGTGCGTCGGGAGTCATGGTGCGGTTCCTTGCGATGGTGGGGTGAGTTGGCCGCTCCGCCAGCCTACTGAGAGGGGCGCGGCCTCGGACGAATCGCTGCCGCCCTCACTTTACTTAGCCCTTGCGCTAAGCATCCTGCCACGATACTTTGCCTGATGGCTAAGTATCCGCAGGGGCTCGACGGGGTCTTCCAAGCGCTTGCTGATCCCACCCGCCGCGCCGTGCTGGGTCGGCTGGGCATGGGTCCGGCAAGCGTCAGCGAGTTGGCGAAGCCGTTCGACATGGCCTTGCCCTCCTTCATGAAACACATCCACCTCCTTGAGGACAGCGGATGGATCAGGACTCGCAAGGAGGGTCGCGTGCGGACGTGCGTCATCGAGAAGACATCGTTCGCCGCGGTCGAAACATGGCTGTCCGAACAACGCGACCTCTGGGAAGGCCGCACTGACCGGCTCGAGAAGTTCGTCACCACCACCCATGAGAAGGAACAATCCGAATGAACTCGACTGCAGACGCAGACCTCGACCTGACCATTTCGCGAACCATCCGAGCGCCCCGCTCGGTCGTCTGGAGCGCCTGGACGGACCGTGTGAGCTTCGAGCAATGGTGGGCGCCGGCGCCGGCCGCTTGCAAGGTGCTGGACATGGACCTTCAGCCTGGTGGCTCGTTCCGCACCCAGATCAGCGAAGACGGGGGCGCGTTCACACCGCACATCAACGGCTGCTTTCTCGCCATCACCGATCTCGAGCAGATCGTTTTCACGAATTCCCTGGTCGGTGGATGGCGACCGGCTGAAGAGCCATTCATGACCGCAATCATCACGTTGAGGGATCATCCGGAGGGCACCGAATACCTCGCCCACGTGATGCACCGGAACACCGCAGATCGAAACATGCACGAAAAAATGGGGTTCTACGACGGGTGGGGCACCGTCGTGGGGCAACTCGCCGAACTGGCAGAGCAACGGGCGTAACCGAAAGCAAACGCCGCGGCGCGTCACAGGGGGCGTCCCACAGCAGAGAGGGCACCACTCGATGAAGTTGACGCTGACAGAATTCCTGTCGTTGGACGGTGTTTCGCAGGGTCCCGGGTCTCCCGAGGAGGACACCAGTGACGGATTCACGCAGGGCGGTTGGCTCGTTCCGCACATCGACGACGCGTTCATTCGGCAGACCGCGGCCTGGCTCGGTGAAGCTGACGCGCTTCTCCTCGGCCGCCGCACCTACGACAGCTTTGCGAGGGACTGGCCCAAGATCACCGACCGGGAAGATCCCTTCACGGAAAAGATGAACGGCCTGCCGAAGTACGTGGCCACCCACAGCCTGGCGAAGGCCGACTGGGTGCCGACCACCATCCTGTCCGGAGACATCCTCGCGCAGGTCGCGCAGTTGAAGGGGCAGCCCGGCCGGGATCTGCAGATTCACGGCAGCGCCCGGTTGGGCCAGTCGTTGCTGGCCGCCGGATTGATCGACGAATTGCGGCTGGTGATCGCCCCGGTGGTGGTCGGCAACGGCCGTCGACTCTTCCCCGTAGGGGGTGCCCCAGCTGGGCTGCGCCTCCTGCGCAACGAAACGACACCAGGCGGACTCGCGATCCAGGTCTATGAGACGGCAGGGCTTCCCACGTACGGGACGTACGTGGGCGCCGAGTACGACAGCGAGTGCGCCCAGTGACCAGGAGGTGGTCGGGTTTGCGGCCGTGACGTGGTCTGAAGCTCGTTGTCGCCTGCCGGTGTGAGTCCGGTCCGGGTAGCTGCCAGGAGGCCCGGTAGCAGGCTGGCGGCTCGGTCTGGAA
>Ga0307513_10002462_pt1 | contig 25623 bp, 30 predicted proteins | sample 15_EM_MG_FD_202174 | JGI IMG/M metagenome (GOLD analysis project Ga0307513, IMG submission 202174) | Populus trichocarpa ectomycorrhiza microbial communities from riparian zone in the Pacific Northwest, United States - 15_EM | ecosystem: Host-associated > Plants > Roots > Unclassified | place...
CAAGCACCTATACATGCTTGATTTGATGGCAAATATGCTGCAAGAGATGTTATCTGCATGACCCACTAATATTTTCCTTTATCAGTTACATGGCACAAGAGGAAACACTTATTCTTTAAATGGTTCCCTCTCAAGTGTACCACCTCTCCTGAGACATTAGTTATGCAGCGTACCACGTTTTTATGCCTGTACCTTGTATCCCATGGACCGATGAGACATGCAGATTCCGCACCTTCCATTAACGGAAGGTGGTGCCTATTACTAAACAACTGACTGATATCAAAATCTGCAGAAAAAGCAACCGCTCTACCTATTAAAGAAAAAAAAAATCGTGAAAGACAACTTTGCTAACTATGACACTGTATGAAAATCATGAAAACAATTTTGTACTTTGCATAATGGTAGTTCACAAGAGCTGCACCAGACACCTGTAACACTGACTTTCATTAAAGCAAGGTGTCTTGCCCACTCGCTTGCTGGGCCCCGGGGTGGGTTTTTGGGATCACCGTTAGCCTGTTTGTAGCGGCAGTACCAGCAGCGTCGGCGGAACTCTGATCGGTGCTGCTCCTGGTGCTCACTAAGGACTCAGTTTCGGAGGTGGAACGGGGAAAGAGTAGTGTGTTTAGTAACATGGCTGCGGTAGTGGGGAACCCGAGGCATGAGAAGTGGGTTTCCAATTGACCAGCCTTCCTGAATCAGGGAGCGGGCAAGAAGTAAGCGAAACTCCTTATGAGATTGGTCTGGGGTTAGGTGCTTGTTGATAACATAGCAATTGGAGACCGTAGTATCAAGAGCCCAAAACCAGAGCGGAAGCCAAGTTCTTTGGCTTTTCTGATGAGTAGGATAATTACTGCGAAGTTGATCGGCTATGTCAACTCCGCCCATAAATTGATTGTAGTCATCAATCATTTCTGGTATTGGGAGGAGTTTGCGATACTCAAATTCACCAAAAGGTTTCCGAGCAGAAATAGCATTTGTACTACACTTTTTAGGCCTTAGACGGTTAGCCAGTACCAGTTGCCGGAGATCATGGATAGTAGTGAGAAAAAGGACCGTATTGTTATCCTGCCAGAGTGCCGACCAGACCCCATTCACTAGGGTACCACTTAAGTGATTCCATTCTAAAATCCTTCGTGCAACTGACTTGTCCAAGGCTAACTCAGCTGGAAAGTCATGTCTTCCAGGCCGTGTAGTGCCAGCTGCGCCAATCCCATGGTCCCGTAAATGCTGAAATAAAGGAATACTACTGAAATAGTTGTCCATATATATATTGAACTGAAACCTATGAAAAGGAAGTTGGAAAATAACATGGCATACAGCCTGGCTTGTGGGTGTGAAGCCTTTAGACCTGGCTTTGCGTTCGGGTTCAGAGAGTGGTAAATTACTCGAGTTGAATAATTCCAGGGAATGCTCCGGGGTCAGATTGGCAAAGGCAGCAGTTTCTTTGGTAAAATCACTTTCCTCATTCTTTGTCTCGCCAGAATAAAATAGAAAAGAATATGTCCCTTCTCGCAAAGGGTCTCACGGTCCCCTGATGAGATACGTGCTGGGATAACTTTGGTGTTCTTTCTTTTGTTACACGGTTGCTATGAGGGATTTCCTTTGTAAGGTTTACGACAAATTATATTGTTTCCTTGGTTACGCTGATATGCGACTCATACTGGGGTATGAGTCGGGCGGCAAAGGCTGTGCTAGGATTTCCTTCTATAGAAGGGGGGCTCCGCCCCCTATTTCCTTGATTTTTTACGCTACCTGGTATTTCTTTCACGACTCTTGTACTTCAGAATATAACGTCTTCTATTCCGATATCCAAGTTCCACGCCAAGAACCCACAAACCCTGACCCTGATCTATCGTTACACGATCAGCCTTGACCTGAGATTGTCATCTCCGAACCCTCACGCTAAACAAGTGTTATCGTTTAGGACCTTCCTGTTGTTGTGTGCCTTGGACTAACGTCCAGTGCCAAGACCCCATTACAAAGGGCATATATCTTATATCCTTGATCGATAGATTTACTAGGCATTTTTATTGTATGGAGAGATCGTCCCTCGAAAAGAACCATCATCTCATCAAATGCAACATTGGATCCTGGTAGGTAGAGCTTTTGAAAACACCTTCGCAGATGTGAGGCTAGCGGTTCCATCTTGCGCCACCAGTCAGCCCACTGGTAGGTTTCATCTGGCGGAGATAGGTGAAAATAGCGCTTGATCTGCAGATAACGATTGCAGGACATCTTTTCGAATTCTGGATGTTTGACCCCCTGGCCCCCAGACCAATAGTCTTCAATTCCCGGATATTGATACACTCCTATCAGTATTTGCAATCCAACAAACACTTTCAATTCTCCACAGCTCATTGGATTCAAGTTCCATGGCCGCTCCTCTACAGCAGTCTCTCCACTACCCTCTACACCTAGTGTCTTTTCTCTATCCAACTCTGGAGTATCCTGTACAGGCTGGAAAGGAAGCCGCTTCAGTTCTGCATATCGATTTGTATTTGTTACGATCGATTCAAGTATTGAATTACCGAAGAAGAGTCCAAACAAGTCGAGTGGTGAATGGAGCTGCTTGGCTGGTAGCAAGGGGCGGGCATTATGTACTGGAAATGGGCTCTGGAAATAGTCGAATTGCGGAGGGATGGGAAGCTTCTCTGCAAGCTCCTTATCGGAAGGTTTAAGGACTTTGGTACGGGAGACTTGTGGCTTTGACTTTACTGACTCGGAAGTGGAGGATGTAGGAACCGCTTTAGCTGTTGTAGTTCGCCTTCTTTTAGCTACTACGGCTTCGTTCTCAAGAGACGTAAAAGGTGCTCGTTTGGAAGGCATCTCAGGTGACAATAATGTTTTGAACTTGAATCTCGTCTTCGGCAAAGCACTATTATCCTTCATACACAGCAAAAGCTGCCTTCGTTGAGGTTGAGCTTTGCTGATTAATTACTGTCTTGCCCTGGATACATATACTAAATCCGGAAGGTGCGGAATCTGCATGTCTCATCGGTCCATGGGATAGTGTAGCGGTGGTTAATACCCATCCTATTCATCCTTTCCTAAACTTAACATTTCGGCCCTCACCACCGCCGCCGCCGCCGCACTGGGTTTTCGGCAATCATTGCTGTCACAGTGGCCAAAAGCATCGATGGTACTGTGCATACCCCCGACTGTGTCGGGGACGTCGATTAAATCCTCCCCCGAATATATATGGAGAACGTGGTGTGTCATTCTTATAAATCCAAGACTATCTTAGCGATGAATCTCCATTCCCTCAAACTGGCCTCTCGTCCGAACTCAATGAGCTTCCGTTTCGGATCGGAGTCCAAGATTACTATGCGTAGTAAACGAATCAATCAACCCACCCATACCTCCCCTCGACCGCTGATAACCTCGATCACTACAATTATTTACACTCAAAGAGTCGGTCTGACATGTAAAAGCGAAAAAATAACCGCAACTAAAAAGACCCGTGTATATGAAAGAAGGTGAGATACCCAAACCGCTATATATATAAAAGAAAAAACTCCGCACTTGCCCCTAGCCACATGCCCATTCTACCTTCTCCATCCCACAAACATGAAAAATGGAATAAAAGAATTATACAAAAAAAACCTCCCGAGCGGTGCATAATGCAATACCGCCTACCTCTCATCTCCCCTCCCTATAGCTTCGTTCCTCGCCCTCTCCACGGCACCCCAACTCCCGCGTCTCCCGCGCGGCGGCGCAGGAATGAATGCGACGGGCAGTGGGGGGTCGGCTTCTTTTGGCCGCTTTTTGCGTCGGAAACCCCAATCATTAGATGGCGTCTCTTGCATCGACGGTGTGGTCGGTGGGGGAAGCGGTGTAGAATCTGTTTGGGATTGTGAAGGGAAATGTACGCGGGAGGAGGAAGCAACGGTGTCCGTGGTAGAAACGTTGTGTGTTCGGTGATCCGCGTCGGCGGTTTCTTGGGTTTCCATTGTGTGTGGTGATGGTGATGATGATGATGCTACTACCGCCTGGGGAGGCGGAGTAGGTGAAGAGGTGTGGAGGTGGTGGATGGAAGTGGTGCTGTTGGAACGCACGATTCGTTCTCGGGTGGTGTATGAGCTGGAAGGGGTGTTTAGCCTATTCAGCGGGGGGGCGACGCTACGGACGTTGACAGCGTAGTTTGTGCCCTCGCTTGTTACAGTCGTTTCTCGGGTCAATCCTCCGTCTCCCCCGTTGTTACCACCGCCTCGGCCGAAGTGTTGGCGGCGTTGGTCACCTTGAAACCCGTCTTCGTCCTCGTCCTCATCGAAGACTTCCCTTCCTAGAACCCCACCTTTGCATTCTTCTCTTTCGAGCTCTTCGATTCTATCCACCCATTCCCAGACCACAGCGCTAGCGCTTGCCGCTCCAACCCAGCGGACATAATCCCCCCACCCCGCAAGGTCCTTCTGCGCGATATCCAGGACAAAAAACACTATTGGCGTGAGAACACTCGCGATACTGAGTATCGCAACTAGGATGATGCTCCTACCACCATACCTCCTACTCCCCGGGGGGGACCTCGAAAATAAGGGGGGATAGAAGTAACTGTACCTCCTCTTCGCGAAGGAGTAATAAAGGACACACGAAGCGTACAGCAATGACAAGGCGATCTGGAAAAGATACGACAGAGCAGGAATCGCGTCGAGGAAGGAATGCGGATCCGAAGACAGCGGGGAAATAAAGGTTTGTAAAATCGAGAATATAGTGTCCAGAAGGATGAGCCCAAAACCCGCCCATTTAATAATCACTTTTTCACGCTCCCGAGGAAAGAGTCGGATTAGCGTTTGCACTTGCGCCAACCAAAGGAAGAGGTCCGAGATTATTCTCCCTATCCGGATGAAGGTTCCACCGACGACCTGACGGCGGACCTCGCGAGCTTCGTTGGTCATGCTGCACAAGCTGGACCCGCGAAGCATGTACTCCTGCTCCAGTACCGTCGTTGTCTCTGCAAACGCAGTAGTCAAGCAAATAACCACTGTGAGCGTAGCAACCTTCTGCAGCCAAGGTCTCGAATTCGGGGGGTTCGGTAGGAACAGCAGAAACAATAGCACGTATGCCAGCGTCGTAGTCGCGGATATGGAATACGCCATGGGGATAGTAGAGGCATAGAACGGATCCCGGAGGTCGCTGGCCGAGAGCGAGTCGGCTGACGTTTCATCCACGGATGTCGCGGTCGAGGATGGCGGGTAGGTGCTCGTGTAGCAGCCCGGTGTCACTGTCGCATCGGAGGCGAGGGTGATCGTTGATGATGGGGAAAGAGAGATTGTCCATCCTCCCGAAAGCGTGTACGGTACGCAGGTTGGGGTCGCGGGGGCTCTGGGGGTTGGAGATGTGGTTGCTCGCCAGTTTTGTCGCGGCATGACTGCTGCCGCGGGTGTCGTCTTTATTGTGGGAGTTTGATATACATGGGGGTTTCTTTTTTGCCTCCTATTGTTTCGTTGTCGGTTTAGTGATTGGGTGTGATGAGGGTGTTTGAGGGGTTGGATTTTTGGTGATGGCTGTTCGTCTGTTCCCGAAGATGGTTGGAGATGGGTTGCGATGATGGTGAAAAGATTTTGGCTTGGACAAAATGCTTGTATCTGGTGTGGGGGGGTGAGAGGGGTTTCGGATTGGTCCCTTGAGGGAGCTTGTGTCGCAGGGATCGCCGAAGTGAGACAGGGACTTTGAGTGGGTGGGCTGGACGACCAAGAACCTCGATTCACTGGCAAAATGCTGGTGAGGTGTTATCGATAGCACTTGAAAGTTGAAAGGGATAATCCGATATCGCTTCCTCGTCCAGTAATTAAGTGAGAACGAGTGCAGAAGGAAAAATCGTGGTTTCAAGGCCAGAAAGCGATACGCTGTACTTGAGTAGAAGTATGCATGCAGTAAAAGTCATACAATAAAAATCAGAAAAGGTATGATACTGTTAGTTATCGGAAAACAACCATCCAGAGCAAAGTAATTGGTACCGTAGAATCTCGAATAATTGAACAATGTGCTATGTCGTTGGAGTTGCCTTCTCTGGTAAGGTCTGGTGTTTTTTTGTTTTTTTATGACTCCCAGAGGGGCTGAGCAGCTCTTTTTTGCCGCAATTTTCACCCCTTTTCCGAGGTAGGGAATTCTCGACTACATAGCACATTGTTCAATTATTCGAGATTCTACGGTATTCGATGATAGGCTGGGATATCACGTAAAGCACCAGCACTAAGGTGAGCGCTACAGGAAACCATGCCTTAATCCCCCTGAAATGACCATCCATGATTTTAGTCGCATCTGCCCCTCAACCTTCGATAGACAGAAGGTTTGAAAGCTATATTTGCCACAACCCAAGTAAACCAAGGGAAAAGCCCCTAGGATAAAGGCAAGCTTTGCACAATCACTCCTACCCAAGTATCCAGTCCCCGGCATCAGACCAGGTCAGAACATCCAATCGTCCAATGCCAATGCCTCACCAACAAGGAGAACGCAGCCATTGGTGACTAACGGATCCCCCACCAAGGACAGTGCTGAAAGTATCGTAAAAAAGTATGATAAGGCACCCAAAACCCCTGCATCCCTAGGAAGGCACCCCCTCGGAGTCTCCCCCCCTCTCTCCCATCATCACAAAACCCCCCTTACCTCTAGAGCAAAAACCGAGGCCTAAGCCGATAAAGTTACTCGATATCACCCACACCCAATAACCTCACCAAGTATTACTCGAGTGTATCATACCCACCCAGTACTCACAGGCCCACTTACGCAAGGACAGAAGCTTGCATAAACGTAATCCAAGAACAGAAACACGTGAAAATACGGGATTATGGGTTGGGGGGGTGCAAACACTGGCCCCAGGGTGGCTCATCTCATGCCCCAGATAGGAAGTTAATAGGCCGTAGGATGTACTCGTACCATATCCGGGGCTATAACTTAGACCCTTACATCAGGTTTCGGATCTTCAATAATAACACTTTAAGCCAGCGGAAGTTCTCTGATACAGTACTGGCGCAGCCGAATTGACGCCGGACGATTAAGGTGATGCCCATACAAAGTGTCTGGCATCAATTCGGCCGCGCCAGTAGATCATAGGACGTGCCATACGCCGGCGAGAAATTGGACGTTTCCACTGCCGGAGGAGGTGATATTGATCTGAATTATTGGCCCGAGGATCAGCTGTCTCGACTACAACCATGCCAGAGCACGCCCGTACCCAAGACTCTCACAGTAACCCCCGCCATCGAATTCTGACAGGGTGCCTCCCCGCCTCTCAAGTCTCAAACTTGAAGAAAGTGTTTCCAAATTTGGCCGTGGAGTGACATGCTATGAACCAATTTATTCCACGCCTCTCAGTTGACTGGGTGATCAATCTCTCTCATCCCCCTTATTCCCCTATCTCACCTTTTCTCACCCCTTCGCCCACCTCCCCGGCATCATCTCACGAAAATGCAACACTCAAATAAAAGCCAACTAATACAAAAGAAGAAAGGTATCCCACCGCCATGAATTCGGAAGCGAAAAAAAAGAATGAGAATGAGAATGAGAATGAATGGTAACATTTACCCACAGTATCATACTAAAAAAATGTAATACTTCAGATAACCCCTATCTGCGCCCACCCGTCAACACCCACTACTCGAGTAGCCTAACTTAACTTCCTGCTGCAGATGGATCCTATGAAGGAAGTGTGAAGGGGGAAAACGAAGAAAAGCCGGGGGTAAAAAGAATAATCCACTCCGCCAACAGTGCTCCCCAGCCTAATACACCTAGCAAAAAAAAAAAAGGGAGTGCGAGTTTAAAAGAAATACGATTTATTCCGAAACGGTGAAAAGGGAGAGGAAAGCTAGACGTCTTGGTACAACAGCAGTGGTTCGCCAACATGCTCGATTTCTGGTATAGTGCATTTGAGATCGAAAGCTTTAGATAGAACGATTTTGAAGATCTAGGACAGATGTTAGCTAGGGCTCAGATAGGGCGAAAGTAGAGTGTGTGCAACCTTTTGAACATTGATGCTGTGACTCGTACTGGAGAAAATCAACGAAGCCTTCATTGCGCGAGCAAACTTCCTTGCCTATAATATGTCAACATGAAACTAGACCCACGAGTCTGGCATCTCATACCTGCTTGGAGATCTCCTCCTGATCTTCTCGCGGAAAGTTGACAAAGTGGTCGTACTTAGTGCCCACCAAGAAGGGGATCGCAGTCTATATCCAGAAACCTTTGTCAGCTCTAATTCATGCCCAAATACGAAGACACAAGTACCTTATTAAATCCCCTAGCCTGACGATACCATTCCTTGATACTATTTAAAGTGCTCTTCCGGGTAAGGTCGAACATAAATAATATCGCAACAGCATCGTTGCATACCAACGGCAGCATATTGACAAACTCTCGCTGACCACCCAAATCCCAGATCGAAAACGTGATCTCCGTGTTACGGATAGATATAGTTTTCTCCATGAAATTCACTCCTATAGCCAGCAATCAGCACATGATCACCACCACCGTGAGCATGGTACCTGCGGGGGGGGAGTCATACCAAGAGTCTGGATGTAATCCTCGTCAAAGCTCCCTTCCACATACTTCACCATGAGTGAAGTCTTCCCAATCTGAGCATCTCCCACCATGCCAACCTTAATCACCACGCTGTTCCGTTTGCCCATATCCACCGCTCCTCCACCCCCGTAGTGTGCCTGAGTTGGCGTGGTCCCGGCTCCATTCTGCTGGTAAGCGAGCGATTGTGGAGGGGGAGGGGGGTTCGCTGGAGGTGATCCGAAGCTACCGGCGGTTGCGGGGGCTGGGCCAGAGTGGTGGTGACGAACAGGAGACGGCTGCCTTGGAGGTGGAGAGGGGGGGGGTGGAGGTAGATTTGAGGTTGGGGTAGTCACCTCCTCGGGATCGTCGGGGTACAAGCTATCGGGTAGTGGGGGAGGGGGTGAGGGGTTGAAGAACGGTGGAGGGGTGGTGGTCATGATGATAGATGAGGAATTTGGTGAAGATGAGATCGTTTGGTTGGAGGAGGAGGAGGGGAGATGCGTATGTAGGAGTTGACGAGCGGTTCAACACAAACGGTTGAGCCCCAGTCAAAATGACCGATGGGAAAAAGGCGGCACCAACTACTCCCGATGGAGGCGGAGATGCAGCAGTCGTGAATTGAAGGTGCACACTGCGGGGGAAGCTGTGCCTAGTAAGAAAAAAAAGGACCGTCGGGATAGGTATCTATCAGCGGCCTTGTAGCCCGCAGCCTAGATTGAATCCCTAGCTCGATGGACTGCAAGAACAGGAAAAAGGAGAGAACGAACGGCACCCAATCCTAAATTTCAGCACGCACGCACACGGACACCCACACAACGAGCGAGTGAACGCCGAAGGAGAGTATGAGATTAGTCTATTATCGGGTGTCGTGGAGTGGTTGATCGCTGGCGGGTGGAGGGGCACAGACGAGAACGGCAATTTGGACTTTCGAGGTTCTTAACGCGGCAAAAGGAAGGGTTTCCCGTCCTCCGCCCGCAAGATGAATCAAAGTATGTACAGACAGACCGAGTCAAATATTTAATTCATCTCAGCAGTTTGTCCAATGCTTATCTAGCCGGTGGGGTGTGCTCATGCTTTTATTACTAAACTTAGGGAACACGTTGAATGCCAACGGCCCCTGCCCCAAACCCTTGGCAACACGTGAGCCTATCACCATACCTCACTCGACTGAAGCTTCAAAAGTTGGAGACTTCACAGGTATCATACCCACTCCGCCGGGCTGAAGTTGCGCCTCTTTTGGTACGCCACCACCAAAAAAAAAGTGCTACTTCGGCCCCGAGACATGAGCACTTGTTTCCCCTGCCAAAGCAAAAACACCCTTTTAAGCTAGAGGAAAGGTGGTCTATTGTGGACAAAAATATTTCAAGTTGAGCTGGGCAGGTGAAACAAAAAATCTGGACAAACTGGGAATCGAACCCAGGACCTTCTCAAGTCACGCTATGCGAATGAGATATTATACCCCTAAACCATTTGCCCGGTAGGAATTTTTGAGGCTTAGACAATCATATTGCACAACTCCGGTTTTCTAACCGTCCCAGTTTGCTGCCAACGAGTTTTCTCAACTTGATAGCAGGCTAAACAAGCTACCACTTGTCTCTCTCCAAAAGATTACCAGGGATTTCTTCTAAAAAATAAATCTTGGTCTATTAGAGGCCGGTTCGCTAAAGTGGGTTTTTACCGTATCCGCAGGAGCCTTGGTGTAAGAAAATCCACCCTCGTGTCAGACGATTCGATGGCAAAAAGTAAATGAGGAAGGGAATGATATATATTGGTGCGATGCAGGCTACGAATGAATCCCTTACATAAACTCCCTACATTCTCTCTCTAGCCAATCCCACAATTTGGGGCCGTTCTCACCGTAGCCACTCACAATATCGCTTCTCGGATTGCCAAATCTACCCCAGGGGATGACATATGCACCGTTACGCGACTCGTCGACTTGTGGAGATAGGCCAGCAAAAAGCTCCGTTAGGGCGCCGTAGTACGGCTCGTAGAGCGTTAAGTTCTATGGTTTTGCTACGGTTTAGCGGGCGGGGTAGTGCGAGGCGGGGATAAGGAGGGGGCTATACAATTATCGGGGTTAGGAATCTCCCGGAGACGTGCCTTATCAAAGCAGTTCTCAACATTCCTGGACTAAGAGAAACAGAGAGGATCCCTGATCTGCTCCACCTCTTAACTGCTTCGGCTCCTAGAATGATGTTTGCCACTTTGCTCTGGCAGTATATTTCAGGTTTCAGGGTGGGCAGCCCAGGGATGCCCCAACCGACGTTCTCGAAGTTGATGTCGGGCCAGTTGATCCCGCCAGGGACAGGAGACCAATGATGTGCGAGGGACGACACCTGCAACTACTTGTTAACCAGTTGCAAGGCAGTGGATTGAATGGATTATATTTACCCAAATAACGCGAACACTATCCTTTGGCGTGTCCGGTAGCGCAGCTGTCCGCTGCATCAACGGGGTAAGAAAACTCTGAAACAGCCACGGACCTATCACGTTTGTTCCTAATTGCAATTCGTAGCCCTGTTTGCTCTTAGACCCGCTCGGCGGCATCATAACACCAGCGTTATGCCAGACGACATCTAAGCGGTTCTCCGCCGCGAGGAAGGCTTGCGCAGAACCCTTGATGGTAGACAGATCGCTTAAATCCACATTCAAGAACTCGAGCCTTCCGCTTGTATCCGGGACCTGGGATTTGATCCAAGATATGGCGTCCTCGGCATTTTTTTGACTGCGCCCGGCAAGATAGATGATAGCGGACTTGCCGTAGAGTATCTATACGAGTAGCACCTAAGGGTTAGTGGAAATATTAGAGATAGCAGGATGGTATGCACTCACCTTGCAGAGCTCTTTTCCGATGCCAGAGGCACCCCCGGTGACGATGTAGACCTTAGAGGAGAGATCCGGGAGGTCTTTTTCCGTGAACACCGGTGTTGGCGGGAAAATTTCGGACAGCATCCGGGTCACAAGCTCCATGATTATGCTACTGTGCTCGAGTACAAGGAGAGTTGTGAAGCAGGGCTGCGTGAGCTTGACTTGGGGAGGACAGATGCTGTGCCGGCAGTGGGTGCTGCTCGATCGATTGTTGAATGGAGAGAGTCAAGGGTAGACTAAGGGCAATGAGGTATTGGTAGGGAGCTCGACGGAAAGTTTGTGACGGCGCTGTGCCCAGAAAGGCATTACTTTTACCATGTGATGCTATACTGCCACCCATGTTGAGCTCCCGTCACTGCGCTTCAGTGCAAGCTGGAACCCTGATGTCGCTCCCGCTTGTTATAGTAGGTATTCGAGCGCAGCATACCGAATGTGCCGTGGATCGGCAGCCCCCGGTTGCTATTTGCAACCTTAAATTAGCACGGGTTAATGTTCTCGCCAAACATGATAACGGCTTTCTCACTGCTTTGATCGTGGTGACAACCGAAGCTGAGAACCAACTTGCCTGAAATCACTTTGAATACTATGGTAGGATTGAGGACAGTGTTGTTGCGTCATTATACTTCGACGAGGTGCTGACTAAAACTAATTCTACAACTTGTGTGTATAATATTTGGGCGCATTCAGGAGCCGGTTGCTTCCCAGGAGCTTACATCACCCACGGTGGAGAGGCAGCCGCACACCAGTGTCGAAAGCTTCCTCAGGATACTTAGCCATGACGCCTTATCTTGATATTCTGCGGACTAGCAACTCTACTACGGTATTGTCGATCCGCTTGTGGTGATCTGCCCCGGGGGATCTAATTTTATGAACAAACTTGTCCTAAGCCCAAGGCTAATCCATTGAACAAAAGTGGCCAATGGAGGGAGGGTATGTAGTTGGTGCTAGAGAAGTTAAAATTTCCCTCAGTATCTTCTGGCAACCCCCATCTATCATACCAGTATAATAGTTGGGAAGTTAGTATAATATGATATGGTGGTCAGCAAGAAGTACCCGCACACCCCGCCCGCAAACCACGTTTGGGGTATAATATTGCATGCTACTGTATGCAAGAGGCCATAATACCTTGCCATTTTCCCCTTAATCCTTCCATTATATCTACTAATCAACCCCTACTAAATCCTCCAGCATATGTTAGAACCCAATATGCAATAGCGAGCACAGGCTAAAGCATTTGGGGTACAAACTCCACTCGGAAGTCCTGCAATCGGGTAAGGTGCGATACTTTATGAGTCCTGCTTTCAGGATACAAGTATCTCACTCCCATTTTAAGAACACCAATACTATTAAGCTACCCCATCGCAACAAATCACTGGCATCTCTTTACCAATATGCCATGCTTTGCCCCTCATCGATGCGCCAACCATCTAACTTAGTTTCCTTCTTCCATACCTCACAAGCATATCTAGCACAGGACCTAACTCTTAAACGACACATCTGTTAAGTCCGCCATCATCCACGAAGACACCACGTTCTATTCACACAAAGAACTATTAAAACCATAAATTCTGTGTGTAGCTACCCACATCTGCTAATGAAAGACTCGCATCCCTGCATTTCCCTCGTACGAGATAATCGATAAGTATGGCTGTCTCCCTCCAATCCCAGGGCATGGGCTACACCCGGAATGAAGATGCAGTAAAATAGCAAAGCCACCATATCCCTGTTTTTTTGATCGCCTGAGCCAAAACTATCTAAAACCTCAATTGATTCCTAAGCTGGGTAGGTATGATACTAAAGCCCCCACCGCGGGTGACTTAAAGCTAGGATTCGCAAAAATCAGCTTCACCTTTGTCCGATATTATACTTTACATCATACCAGTCAAACTATGATACCTAGCGTACGAGCCCTAAGCTAACTACCGGTGATGATTTTCGAAATGTCCGCAGTCTCTTCTCATAATTTAAGTTCTTTTTTTCTCCCACCAACCTACCTGGCAGGACTTTCTAATAAAAGAGTGGCTAGAACAGCTAGCTTCTTGGGGGGAGGGGGGGGGGTTCCAAGGGCCTTGACGGACTAACGGGTCTCCGCCCCCATCTTTCCATGGCCATCAGATATCATCTCCTGTAGGCGTCCTTGGAACTCTCTCTGCGATTTCGCGCTATAGAAAAGGTCAATCGTAGCCTGCAGAAGTGTTAATGCAAAGAAGTTCAGGGAAGGATTTCTGTGCAACATACTATCCCCAAACCAGCACCAAGTATCCACCTCATGCATATGTTTGCCTTTCTCCCCGTCTCTTCCAGCCCCAGCCTCGTCTTTTCCAGTACCAGCATCGTCTCTTTCATTTCTTCCTTCATCTCCAGCATCGTCTCCCCAACGTATTTCCTGAGGTCCGCTACCCCTTTAACAATTCCATGGTCACTCAAGGATGGCCACACGCTGGTTAGGGATTAGCCTAACTTCATTTGCATCGTAGTGGTTGAGGATAAAGGCAGCCCACCCTCGTGTTCGTTACCGGGACCCTTAGGGTGGACATCGGCCTCATCTTCTCCACCAACTTCCCGGTCTGTGCCAGGCTAATTTGGGAGGGTTCCGAGTAGGGAGGACGGTCCATCTTAGGACCAGCTTCAGAGAATTCCGAGCGGAAAAAGCCTTTGCTCACATGATAGGCCCACGGCTGGGAGATGGGGGGAGGGCGTACCGTAGGGCGCCAGTCCCGAAGGGACGAAGAAGAGCTCTGCTAAAGGGGAACATTTAAGCCGTGTAATAACTTTCACTAAACCCACTAGGTCAATCTTCGAATGCTCTAGAAATTTGTAGGAATATTAAGTGGACTCACGTTATGGTTTGTGTTTGTGTTTGATGGAGAGGATTAGTGGTTGGGTAAAGCATAGGGATACCGTGTTAAGTTAGGTATTTCAGGTGCGGGTCTACTGCCGCTAACTAAATATAACTAACGAACAAGAGCCACGCCACGGCTTGCCTTCAAACCCACCAACACACATTTCTCTCAATCCGATAATAGCAGTTGAGTTGGGTCCCGAGGTGTGGACTTAGATCACAAGCCAAGCATCGGGAGCGTCCCAACAACAACACTTGTCCCTTCTGCGAAGCCAGAGACCTTAGGCAAGATCTCAGGATTGACCCACAGGCAGAAAGAATTATTGGCATACTATACATCTCACCTCCATCCCTAATTCGACTCCGGAGGAAGCCGTATGGGTGTCAAAAACTTTAATAAGGATTTCTCAATGATCGCGCTGCAGATTTGGTGATCTTATCCGTACCTCGCTCCACCAGGAATCCAGCACGATTCCTCCCGCTGCAGGCTTAGCGCTGTGATACTATTGCAGTTCCTGGCGGGTGTGTCAGGCTCAATACTCAGAAGGAGGGTGGTCGTGCAGTGCTCGCTAAAAAGTTGTGGTTCTTTTATTCTTGTAGAGCAGCAGATTGAAAGGTACATATTATCATAGTTCCGAGGGCGTTTAGTATGCGAGTGATATTTTGTGGATGTAGAGCGAGCATAATACAGGTAGGTGTGTGGGGTTGATTGTCATAAGGAAGGAAGGAGGATCAAGCCGGGTGAGCGCCCGGACAGGAGCCGGGGTTCGAAATATCTTTACCGTGGCCAGCGGGGGTATTTAATTAATGAGCAATGCCCCCTGGTTGAGGGTGCCGCTTTGCTGAGTGCTCGCTGCCTATCACATCACATTGGAGGGATGCATGAGTATCCCACCAGTATCGTGATTCTCACGGTCTATTCACATACAGCACACTTAACCGCAGCTATATATACACCCCAACCCACCTAATAATGCACAACAAGCGGCGCTTCATACTCCTTAAATGGAGATCTACCGTAACCCGTATTGACCACGTAATTCACCGGCTTGTTTCCTTTCTCCTCCGCTATCCGCCTCACAGCCTTCCACCTTTTCAACCTTTGTGCCCTGCATCCCTGAACCCAGTCCTCCTTCCTCCGCACCCTCTCAACCAGTATCTCACTGGTGTAGCTATCCCTCTGCTTCTGTCTAATTGCGCACGCTGCCCGCGCGAGTTTGTCCACGCGGATATTCCCGCGTATACCCGCGTGGGACCTGACCCATTCCAGTGCGACATCAATGCCGTATGTGTGGTGAAGGTCTTTCATCTCGGCACGGCCGCGGAGAGCAAGGTGGCTTCCAGGGCCGACCGTGCCACGGGCCATCATACCGAGAGCGCCCTGACTATCAGCACATATGGACAACTTTTTCGCTTTTCGTTCGCGGGCTACGCGACCGCCCAGACCTATAGCTTTCCAGATAGCGTATAGCTCCGCATCGTACACTGTCATTCTCGTGCCGAGGCCGTACATCTTTTTGATTCCGCCCCCTTGTGAGTCGGCTTTGCGCCAGACTGCCGCGCCAGCTTCTAGGCCGTCCTTACTGCCGTCGGTGAAGACGACAATTTCTCTGCCCGCTTCTAAGCGCTCCCTTGTAGCCGTTTGGGCGTCAGAGCGGGATTTTCGGGCAGTGAGCGAGGAGACCACTGGAACGATCCCAGATGGTGGGCGGTACTGCTTGTTGAAAAAGAGGCCGTTTTCCCGTATTGTGGCTGCTGCTTCCCGGGTCTCGAAGAACAGGATCATGGAGAGGGTGCCACGCTTGCTGGAGGACATTTCTTTGACATTCCCAATCCACCGGGCGTCTGCTACTTTTATGTCTCCAGGGTCCCAAGGATTCTCAGTATACAATTGCTTGATAAGGCCCTTAGTCCCGGCATGTAGAAACCCCCGGCAGCTAATGCTATGAGCTACTAAACCGAAGCCCCTCCGAACGCCCTGAAATTCGCTGGTCTCGGGAGGTGGCGTCCCGGAGAGCAGTGATACCCAGGAGGTATTCTTCATGGCGATGAGTTTTTCCCCTTCGTTTCTGAAGACAACCTCGAATCCGCTGCCCTGCGGCCGAACCTCTACTGCGTGAATCCCTTTCAGGGCCTTTTCGCGGGAGGAAGAAAGAACGATCGCCATGTTTATCAATTGAATCGCAGTGAGGCCGTCAGAGCTGGCGTCCAACTTTGGCAATAGACTAGGCCGCTCTTCCAATTCTGAAATCCTCGTACAACTCCTGGGAATCATTCTGATCTGCCGTCGAGATGAGAAACCAACCCTCCGACTCAGAGGTCTAGTCGCGAGATTTGTCAGCCGAGCAACAGAGATCTAAACCCCATCAGCTACCGTATCCATCCCAATCCCGCCTCGTTTGGTCCCCAATTCCTATGTCAACAGGTGGGTGAGAGAAGTACAAACCTGAGCATGCCCTTCCTCAAACCCCACCAATTCCGGCCAATACTCCCCCGCCTCCACCCCCGCTGGCGACCCCCGTTCCGTCCGATTAGTCGGCCTCCACTTAATCCCCCCTCCCTCCTCATTCTCCACCCCGCCTCCCCTCTCATCAGTCGCCCTTTTGCCGGAATCAGCTCTGCGATTCAAACCGCTTTTCGGCACTATCAACGCCTTCCAACATTAGCCCCCAATCATCCCCCCGTATCCCAGCCAAAACCACACATCTGCGGTGATCATCATCAAACTTCACCTACCTGCTTGACAGCAACTTTTTTGACCGAAAGCCTAGAGAGTACGCCCCGAGAGGTACTCGCGGCCAGTATTCGTGGCATTTACCTGGCTAGGGTTGTGGTATTAATCCCAGTTTCAGGTTCAAGGAGCGAGCAGGCGGTGATAGGTTGGAATGGGAAATTTTCTTTTGGTAAGCTCCGGGTTATCGTATCATGGTTCTTGGACCGATGGATTGCCAAGAGTTCATGTGATTTTCGATTGAATGATTGATAACGGGAGATGCCGGGGCTGAGGGTTATGGGGCTGAGGTTTCCGCATTGGAGAGAGTGAGGTTTGGACTCTCGAGGGAGAAAGGTGTTTGAATTACCGCGGAGTGTGGAAGTGGCGACGTGCAATGCTACAACCATAAAATAGAACCCTATCTTACCGTGGAGCGGCATCATGACGCTCATGATAAATTCTTCGCAGCAAAGTGTAAATCTCACTAGCAGACAAAACACGCCAACTCGCGCTGCCTCAGCTGTAGCTTACCCGCGTAAAGTAACCCTCCGTACGGTACGGTACAGGAAGACCCCACCCCTCCACCCTCCGGACAAACCACCGAGGAGAGCTATCATATGTAATACGATAGAGTGACAAATACGACAAGAACCCAAACCCTATCCTCCAGGTATTTTAGTGTAACCCCACCAAGTTCGAAGTTTCAATCCAATGAAAATTAAAAAAATAGCCAAAGCCCGAGTGAGCTCTCATGACAACGCGTCCGTATTACCTAACTTTTTCAATACCCGGCGGAACCGCCATAGCGCATCCAACGCCAAAAAAACGCCAAACCCTTCCCTCCGCTCCAGCCCACTACGGTACGATACCGGTATTACACAAAATTCACGCCCACCAACCCACCAACAACCACACTGATCACCACACCGGCCCATATATCACCATCACCATCATACCAAGCTCACAACCACCAAAGAAAGAAAAAAAAACCCCCCTCATCAGAATGTCCCAAGACACCACCCTACGCGCAGAAGTAAACCGCCGCCTCCTAGAATCCGGGGAACTCGAACGGTTTTCCCTCCCCTCTTCCTTCCTTCCTTCCTTCTCTCTTTCTCCCGCCCGCTTCGCTTCGCTAACCGCTCCGCAGCCTAGAAACACTCTTCCTAGACCTCCTGCGGGAGTCCGGCTGGTACGAGAACACAAAGAATACGTGCACGGAGAAGCTGCGCAGCGGGGAATTGGCCGGCGGCGGGTTCAATCGGCTGACGGAGGAGGTGGAGCGGGAGTGTCGGGAGAGGGTGCCTGAGGGGGTGAGGGTTGAGATGGTTTTGGCTATCAAGAAGGTTTTGGAGGGGATGGTTGAGGGGTGATTAGTAGTAGGGTTAGGGTTGATGGGGTTGTAAGGGGGAGAAGATGGTGCTATGATTATGATAATGATTTGGGGGTGTTTTTTTTTTCGGTCTTTTTTTTCTTTTCGTTAATTTGTGAATATATATCATACCCCCGAGTAAGGTACATTGTGGACAGGGGGCTGGTTAGTCTTTACTTGTGAGTGACTGAGGCTGGTTGTATAGTCTGGTATGATACCCTGGTATGGCACTGCATAGCATACATCGCAGCTATCGGAGAAGCTCCTAGAGAGCTCTCATCTACCTGTGTTCCCACACAATACCCCGGATCGCAACCGCGCTACAAGCTCCCTCCCTCTCTCTCCCTCAAAAATCACACCATTGCCTTCCTCCAGCACTCCACCTCGTCCCCAAATCGACAAAATCCAAGCAAATCTAACCACACACAAACCTTCAAGCACAGAATCTATATATACCCCCTAACTGCCCTTAGAAATACCTACCATGTCAACAAAGCTCGAGCCTCAAGCCACCCGCGATATCCTTCCCTCCCTCCCTCCTTCCAAAGTCCATAAATCGTCCCCAAAGTGAAAAACTCAACATTTACAGAAATGCACCTTGCAGAGGAGGCAAGCCCGTCAGCAGAAGTGTATATTTCCATGCTGCAAGAAGTATGTCAGCTTTGCTGCGTATCGCAGAGGAAAGCGTGGTAGCCTAGGGCTTCCGGGGGAGAGGGAGGAGGAGGAGGAGGAGGAGGAGGAGGAGGAGGAGGAGGAGGAGGAGGAGGAAGGGTAGAATCTAATACGAGGTGGTAGAGTGGTAGAGTGGTAAAGTGCAGTTGGGAAGATAGGACAAGAGTCGGTTAGAGTTGTGGTGGTCTTATGATCTACTGCGATATTATATAGAAGTACCAGGTTACAGCAATGTCAAGTCAAGACCAGCAAAGCAGGACTTTAGACTCCGTAAAGGAGTCTGAGGGTTGCCGGCTAATGCATTTATTCAGTAGTCTAAAGATATGAAGATGATCTAACATTACCGTCTTCATTTATTTACCTACTACTCGGGATTCACCTCAACCTCTCTTCTAAGATGTGACGGTATTGGAGGAGAGGGATGACTCCGGACCCCCGACGCCCACAGCTTTGCCCGGGAGTACCACGCTTTTGCAAAAGCTACCTACATGAGAGTACCTTCACAGCACCAGCAAAAAAGTCATGTGCCCAACAGAGCACAAAATGAACCAACGGAAAGCGGCATGTTTCCTGGAACCCTCCTGAAACACGACATTATACAATCCCATACCTACTCGCACGAATCTAATTTATAATACAAGTACTCGTACAGTACCAACGGCTATGCCACCACCCGCCAGCCAGCCAGCCTGATGCGAAGCTACGCGCACCCGACAGCGTGCGTCCACGTTGTGTTCGCTAACCGACTGTATCGTACCGGTCCTAGTGCAAACTCGTGGTCGTGCCGTAATATGACGTTGGATCTGTCATGCATTCGTTCTCATGCCTTGCACGAGGGAGTGCGGTATCCGCCGCTCGCGGCAAACACCCGTTTAAGCTCCCGCGGGGATGACGTTAGCGGGGCCTGTCGTAAAACAGCATCTTGTAAAGGAAGAATCAAATAATGTAAAAATACACATTGGCAGCCTGAGCTTCAGCACAGATCTCGAGAGAGGGAGAGGAAGGGAGGTTGTGCGTTGATATATTTAGTTGGTTTCGGCCCGATCGATTCATTTTCCGTACCCGCACAGACACCGCCACCGCACTCGCTGGCGCAATCGGAGGGTGCTCGCCTGGCCCGAAATCTGCTCCAGTAGCCGCTGTGAACCGGATCTACCGTACCTCCACGGAACCTTACAGGTTCACTAGTCTACTGGGAGGTTGGGAGTTTGGTAAAATCTAGCAAAGGCGGATCTACGTAAGGGACTGTGAGGAGTTTGAGACAATGGTAGGGTGGGATGAATGGGGTTGTAAAGCCGGAGTAATTGAAGAGCCCGAGAAAGTTTGGATGCCGACGCCGATAAATCTCCCTATTCAAGGCTTATTTACATACGGGCTGCTTATTTGCGGGATTTGGTTACGGTGTGGGACAAGGAATCATACTATAGTTAGCCAAGCCTTAGTTCGGGTCTTTTACCAACACGCCGACCTTGCCTGACTTCCTACTCGTACGGGTACCTCCATCCCCGAGGAAAATACAGGCGAGGACAGAGCGAGCAATAGAAGATGGTGGCGAGGCTACTAATATGATGCTAAGGGAGGGTATTATATGCTAGTAGTTGGCCAATAGTAGCATGGTGTCAACCATGTTCGAGCGCAGCGAAAAAGGGGAGAAGGGATACGGTAGCTCGGGCAGCCGCTGAAGGCGAGGTGGTTTGAGTTTGACTCGGTTCAACGTAAGCGCCGGCGCAGGTACGTTTTGGAAACCTGGGCGTCGGGATGGGGTGGATCAGGCACCGTTTTTTATTTTATTTTTTGTTTGTCTGGGTCCCGTATCTGTCTCGTGCTGTGGGCGTACTTTTGAGTACCGTACTCGAGCACTCTTCTGTGGGATATTTTGACTCGTGTAAAGGTATGCACTCTGATACATTACACGACAGGCTATCATAGCACCGAGTGCAGTACCGGTGCTACGGTGCTGAACGAGAAGGAATCCGACCAGTCCTCGCACTTTGGGCTTTGGGCTGGACATTACAAAATGCCCAGCAAGCCATCTCAGGGCAGCAAGCGAGGTGATACAAGGCGATAACTTGGCCTAACCCGTTGCGGGGTTGAGAACCGTTCCGGCAGTTGATTAATTGACTTTTGCTGGTGGTGTCGCTGCTAGCGTGGCCAAGACGGAGCTTCTTTTCAACATCACTGGATAACACTCGTATTGTGTCATTTTGTTGCTATTATGCTAGGTTAGATTAGTATTGCTGCTGGGTTCGCTGATAGTGCTCGGATGGTGCTGTAAGGCACGGCGAGGGAGATCTCGGCGACGCCACAGGGGGGGGAAAGATGATGCTCGAGTGCGAGCCTGAAAAGTCGATTGTGTATGTTGGGTACCGGTACTGTACGAGCACTGTGGCATCGCATGACACGGCATGGTGAATGCGGATTCGAAACGGGTGCCAAATCGTGGATATATATATGCTGGGCTCGTGTACCGGCACTGTGCTTTGCACTTTGTAGGCCTTTTTTCTCTCTTTCCTTGGAAATGGAGTGAGGGTGAGAGAGTTCACGAAGCTGTGGATGATCGTCTTTAATAACTATACCGTGCTTGTACCCCCCCCTCACTCTAAGCGCCTTGCATGGCGTGTTGCCAAGAGATGCAGGGATGGAGTGACGGACGGAAAAGTCGCCAATCGGCGATTGTCCGTCAGTTGAAGGCGGTGAATGCTGAACCAATGGATGAGTGTGGTGGGCGGTCGTCGTAAGTCGGTCGGTGGGCTGGGCGAGTGATGGATGGATGGGTGGGTGGCACTGAAATGACTGGAGACAGAGTGAAGGGTGAGAAGAAAAGTGGGAAGAGGAAGAGAAATGGCCACCATGTCCCCCCTTTTTCTTCGCTTCTATACGAGTAGCATTCGGGTGTGGTGAAAGTACGGTATGGGATGGGGATGGAATCTGGGATCTACCGCTGCGAGGGTGCAGCAGAGGTGAGTGTGTAGAATGCGGTGGGTTCGTCTGAAATGATGTTGGTCTTCTGCTGCTGTTGGTCACTGGAGGCATTTGATATGTAGGGAGTGCGTGGGAACCGGTATCGGCTTCTACGCATCTAGCCGCTGCCCGCTCGATGAGGTAGGGTGCGTCTGCCTCCTCCTCCTCTTCCTCCTCCCCTCCACCATACTTTCGATTCCCATACACCACTCGCCCACGGCGCTTTTACCACTCCTCCCCCCCTTCCATGCTTTCTTCCTCGTCCATTCCCCACAATACTAGCTGGGCGCCTACATAACTAGATTTTGCAGAGCGCAAAGATCAATCTCATCCACTCAAGGATCGATCGTCACAGAAAGCATAGCCATTTCCAACGCTCCGGAAAAAGCAAAAGGCACAAAGAGGGGGTAGGGGAGACATTACCGTAGGAAGAAAGAAAAGAAAAAAAATAATAATCAAAAATCAAAAAACTAAAGAGATAAACCTCCTGTTGGATCAACTGAAGGCCCTCCCGCCCCTGCCCAAAGTATTTCATCTGCTATTTTTTTTCTCACTTATCCTTTCCCTTCTTTCTTCCTTGCTCTCCCTTCTTTTCCATTCCCGCCCAACAAGCTCCCACATATATTATCCACCCCCGATCACGGGCTACCACTTGGGAGGAAGGAAGGAGGAAGGAAGGAAAAGCCCAACTGTCTTTTTTCTGCTTACTCACTCATTCAGCCCTTCGCTCTTTTTTTTTTCTTACCGTTTGTACTGTGTATATCGGTACGAGTGCTGTACCCCATCAGCATCACACCCTCGTTGACCCGCTTTCTGTCTCCCCCCCCCCCTCCCCACCCCTTCCCTTTGCCTTTCCCCCTTCCTGCCGTCTTCTCTCTCCCTCTTCTTCCAACTAAACCTTTAGACCTTCCCTGCGCGCCACTGCGGATATCACATTTATCACTCTTTTTGCTCTCCCCCCCCCCAAAGGAGGAAAAAATAAATTATAATTCCGGTACCTAAGACCTAGATCGGTCTTGTTTATAAACCTACGATGGCCCAAAGACCTTACTCGACCCTTCACTCCCCCGACGACGTGCATAGGTTTAATCAAGCGCAGGCCTCACAGTATAGCTTACATACACCCACGGACGTAATATCCCCACATTCGTTCCGCTCATCGCCGCCGCTGCCGCAGCAGCAGTCGCATCATCTACACACAATGGATACGACGGGGTACCAATTAACGGAGTATCCGCCTCAACCACAGCAGGAACAGCAACCACAGCATCAACCGCAAACAGATCCTCGCTTGCACCAACAACAGCAGCAGCAGCAACAATCATACGTAATATCCCCCGCATCACCTACAAGTCCACGTTTTAGTTCTCCACCGCCCGCCTTTGACAGCCAATACCCAGACCCACGAACACACGCATCGCCGCCAACCTCACCAACGTTCGCTCCCCCACCAACCTCACCAACATTCGCTCCCCCACCGACCTCACCAACATTCGCTCCCCCACCAACCTCAGAGTCTACACACCCAGTGCCCACAACCATAAATAACCCCCTCCCGATACCTCCAGAGCCAATACAAGCCCCAACGTACAATCCCTCGCAGGATACCCCGCACACACCGAGAACCCCAGTATACACTCCGGGCGGTGGCAGCGGTCCAAACGGGGGCGTTCATGCGCCCGGACAAATCGGTCATCCGAACCAGCAGCACGGCCGAGAGGAATACCACCACGGTCTCTGCGACTGCTTTAGTGACTTTTCAACTTGTATATTCCCCGCTCCCCCGCTCCGCACTCCATCCGCCTGTCCGCCCCTCTGCCCGCGCTCACATAGATAGTGGGAGTCTAACAATGATTGAAACAGGCTGCGTCGGATACTGGTGCCCCTGCATCCTCTACTCCCGCACTCACCATCGCCTGAAAACAAGCCCAAATTCAAACCTGAACGACTTTCACAATTGCAACGGACACTGCATAACCTTTTGTGTGCTCGGTCCGATTTCTTGTAACTACCCTATCACTGCCCCCTTCACTCCTCCCTCTGGTTAGTGCTAATGAAAAGAAGCAGGGATCTTTTCAACCCTGCAACGAACGCGCATTCGTGAAAAGTACCGGCTCGAGGGCTCGCTGGCTAGTGACTGTGGAAAGGCGTACTGCTGCGTCATGTGCACGTTAGTGCAAGACGAGCGGGAAGTGCGTGATCGGGAGGACGAGAGGAGGAGGTTCGCCGGGCCCGGGAGCGGTGTTGTGGGGGATGGAGGGTATAGGAGGCAGGATACTATGGTTTATGGGAGAAGCTAGTTGGCGGCCGGGGGAGATGGTTTATCTGTTATTTTTTGCATTGGTAATGGGGTATCTAGTCCTATGTTGTGTTTTTAGCGTTTCTTTCTTGGTCTAGTTTTGATCGGTTTTGGTCTCTCCCATCTTCTTTTTTCTTTTTTCTTTTCATCACTTGGTTCTCTTTCTTTTCCGGTCCTTATACAATCCACGAGTTGATCGGTCGGTCGATTGGTTGGTTGGTACAGTACGATACGATATAAATTGGAATTTAATGTACAGTGTCTATTCACGCCAAGCTTTGGGGATGATGAATGGGTCCGGCGGATGAAATGTCAGTATCATATTATTATCATAACGGACCAGAACCACGGATCATTTACCGTCACTCGCGTAAGTCGTCTACGCCCAGCCGGACGGACGGGAACTGATTGATTGATTGATTAAGCGATTAATAAGCTGGATAGATGGCTTGATGGAAGGGTGAACCTGGACGGTGAGGGGAAGCAAAGAAGGAGGGAAGGATGGAAGGGCTGAGTGGCAGGTAGGAAGGGTCAAACGTAAGCCGCCATCCCGACAGAATTTATGATGCTGGTAGCATTCTGCAGAATCATTCCTGGGGATGGTATGTAGTGTTACGATGGCGTATGAGGAGAAGTGCCGTTGCACGTGATTGTGATGGTAGGTAGTCTTGACAGAAGGATGTTTGGTGGGCGGGGTGTATGGATTTTTATCGTGGGTTACGTAAAGTATTTGGGGATAGATTGAGTGGGGGAGGGGGGTTCGTGTTAGGTAGGTATCATAGGTAGTAGGTATCATACATAATTTATGCAGTCTAATATAGCGTGGTGTCTCCTACCCTGTTAGTAGTAGTAGTAGCCATGCAGGTGTTCTAGTGCTGGTAGAGATACCGTGTAATACGTTCCTTTTGGGTATGGTGCCGGTAGGTGGGGAGGTTTGCTGGGTATTATCTCCTTGACTGGTGTAACGATGGAAAATGTGATGCCGACCCAAAAATAGATGATGACTAAGGTCACCTCAGTATTTTTCAGTGATGGTGTGCGTAGGCATGATCACATAGAAAATATTAGCTATGTTCTGAGGTTTGCACAGCTGCGAATATATAGTAACCAACAAATATTACCTAAGTGATCATGCCTACGCACACCATCACTGAAAAATACCGAGGTGACCTTAGTCATCATCTATTTTTGGGTCGGCATGAAATTTTCCATCGTTACACCAGTCAAGGAGATAGTACTGCTACGATATTACCCATTGCAAGTAATGTTAAAAGTAGAGAAAACCTATTCTATACCAGCCGATCTCGGGCCTTCCCTATAGAATACCAGCGAGGTTTTTTTATGCCAGCAAAAAACACCATGTTTCGCCCACAGCCAAGAGGGCGTACTTCAACTTCTAAGCA
>Ga0307513_10002463_pt1 | contig 25622 bp, 26 predicted proteins | sample 15_EM_MG_FD_202174 | JGI IMG/M metagenome (GOLD analysis project Ga0307513, IMG submission 202174) | Populus trichocarpa ectomycorrhiza microbial communities from riparian zone in the Pacific Northwest, United States - 15_EM | ecosystem: Host-associated > Plants > Roots > Unclassified | place...
GCCCTTGATTCTCAAGGTGGTTTCTCAATTATTTGTTGAGATAATTAAATGTGAATTAGATTTTCCCATGGTTGCTATGGGTGAGCCGGATCCCTGTCGTGAGCCACTTCCCCGGGAATCACGTTATGTGCTTGTCGTATCCATCGAGAAGCTTCAATGCAAGAGCTTTTACATTTTCTGTGGTTTCCCGTCTAGCATGTGTAGCCCAGTGACAAGAAGCATATTCAACAAAAGGGGCAGTTGGTGGGACAGAGCAGAGAGCAGGTGAAAAACCCCTCACGTGCGGAAAATTGAGGTAGGTCAAACATACCTCTGCAATGATAGAGTGGGGCTTAGGAAACAGGTTGGGACAATAGGAGAGGTACTCTTGTAGAGTATAGTGGACAAGCCGGACGGTAGATGAAGACTTCTCGATCGTGATGAGCCCCAATGAGCATGCTAGCAGTGTTTCTATCGTAGGAATGTTCCGGATATCCAAGTCGACAGACCCTTCCACCCCTAGGGCGTGGCATAACTCGTCGACATGTAATGGCCGCTCCACATGCGATAACCACATTAGAACGTCCATGCCGAGTTTTGATCTGCTTCTCGGCTGCGTACCCATTCGTGATAAGGTCGCCGCATAAGCCTCTCCCAGACCTTTCCCTCTTGTCATCTCATCGAGCTTCTTTCTTCTCCGCGTGAGAGTAATCTCGCCCAGAATTGCATCCATGTTTAAAGAAACAAGAAGGAAACTAGACGCCACTGTTAGCGAATCACGCCTCGGACTCGTATTGGAAATGTAGTTGATATTCTTGCCCACATTTCCGAGATCTTCTCCGGAACGATTCTCATAATATCTGCCCTCAATTTGTCATCCATTGCATTAGGATCCGTATCACATTTGAGCCTCATCTCCAGATAACTTTTAATATCTCCATGGGTAGGGCTGAGAGGTATCCGAAGCGCTTGACTAAAATATCTCACGATCTCGTCGTTGATGTGGGGCCTCCTAGTAAGGAATAACCGCGTGTTTGGTGACACTCGAACAATTTCTTGCATTGACTTAAGGAGGTCCCGTCGGTGCTTTGGAGTGGATTCGTCCACAGCGTCAATGCAAATAAATAGCCGCGGTAGCTCTGTAACGGTCTTCCTCAGAATTTCTACCATATCGGGAAGCCTGAGACCTCGGCCGCCAAACTCTCTCTTAGCCTTCTGAAAACCCTCTCGTATATGCCGCGGGATTCCTCCTCTGTTGATAAGTTGCTTCAGCATGGCGCCCAAGATATTTGTGGTGGACTGTTCCTGTTGGGCAAGGAAATCATATAGTCCCACGACGGCAGCGCCCTTGTCCCCGGCATGATCGCACAAACTATCAATAACTTTGGAACTATTATTGCTCAATCGTCAGCGACGTCTCCACTATTTTCTTCTAGCTGACAGTCCTACCTGACGTAAGTTTTCCCAACCGCGGGATTTCCGCAGCAGAACAAGACTGGCTCAACGCAACCATCTTCTTCATCACGCCATTTTTTGAACTCGCTGGTTTCCAGGACCCAGTTTCCCACGCTATCGAGTCGGTCGGCTCAGACGTCTTGATGCCGTTGCTGTGGTTCAAGAGGCGATAGCCACTGTAGAATTTGATGCCCCTCGACTTCTATCTCCGTGATGAAGTTGATAGTACTGTTGAACGAGTTGTTATTGTTGAACAAGCTGACATTACCGGCGACTTGCTGGCGCCCTGATGACATCTGCGCCATGGACTATTAGATTATTAGGATCCCTTTTATTTGAGAGAGGGGGGGGTAGTATATAGCGCTAGTGGTGGGGTGGTAATCTCGCTTCTCTCGCAACTCGGGGGGATTTCTAGGACGTAAAACAAAGTGGGTAACATAAGGCTCTCGCGTTGCACAAGTATATGCTGGTCCAACCACTGCGGTTAGTGCTATGGCGAGGCAGCCATGTAGCAGGAGTGCTTTGCCAAGAAAATATTGTGCATGCAAAGGATTTTCAACCCAAGTCCAATGAGAATTATGGCTCAATTAGGTGATAGAGTGGGTGATCTTCTACACACTAATAGAGAGAAAATAGAGATATTGGGTTTTAAAATTTTGGTAAGAGTAAGGAGAAGGTCTGGGATGGGCTAATTACTGTTAAATTCCTTGGCAGGGATTGTTAATCGATACTTGCCAAGATATTAACCTGGTAGCATCCAGTCTTGGCATATTCATCTGCTGTTAATTTATTGGGTAAGTGTCTGCTTGTTCCTGCTAAAGAGTTCCCACAATAGCGGCAAAAAAAAGGCCGCGCGAGAAGCAGCTCCTTGGATCGTACTGTGTCATGCCCCCTCCAGAGCTCGGATCTTTCTTACTCATGGAGCTTGAAATTTACTCACGCCCATATCTTCCAGCATTGGATTTCCCTAACTAACATTATTTTCTACGTCGAACATGTTTAATAAATTGCATTTTTGAGCAAATAGAGGGGTTTTTTGGTAGAAAAAAATGAGCCAGGTTACTCCGAAGGCTTTTGCTCCTCTCTGGGGTCTTGAGCGCAGTTACGGGGGCTACTAGTAATACTGGTAGTATAGTTGTTGTCATACTGCAAGTACTCTAGGCACAAGTTGACTATCAAAAAAAGTCACTCTCTGTTCAGTTAACCGATGTGTCGAGATCATCTATCCCTCTCATGGCAGATGAGACCTAACCTACAACTTGTTACTCTAACAGAAACCTGGGGGGTGTGGGGTTGCCGGTTGCGGGGTTCCCCTTTTCCCAGTCGGGCATGCCAAAATTTCCTATTTCCCTTAACTTGGCACTCAATCGAATCACATCCCATCACTCACCTGTCCATAAGGGTTGAAAGGCGGGTTTGCGTGGTAGATGCTGTTGGGAATGATACTGCTCGCCATACTCTCCTGATACCCCCTTTGTTGTTTAGGTAGGCGTCGAGGACACATTTTTTTGACTTCAGAGATGCGCTGAGGATTCGGGAATATATTTCGGCTCCGGGTGTGTTTGTAGAAAGCATTTCGAATGCAGGAATGCGCGATAGCTTTGGGGTCGCGCACATTGCGGGAAAGCCGGGAGAAAAGCCGGGAGAAAAGCCGAAGCACGGTAAGCCCAGCGGCATTGGGGGGGTTTGTTTTCCTTTTGTCGGCCCGGGAGTCATGATGGGGGAAGGGGAAACTGACATGGACTAGTGCCATGGCTCATAGATGGATATGATGCCTTTGTGATTGATATATACTCCTGTGATCGCTCTTGGTTAGTTATTGAAGTAGCCGTCGTTGAGCGTGAGACTGAGGTTGTTAGTGAAATGATTTTTCCCCGCCTCTGAGTGTGCGATCGTTTTCGTTCTGATTTTCTTGGCGTTTCGTTTCGTTTCACTGGTGGTCACACGCCGTGTATCGTTTTCGCCGTCGAAGTCTAAAAAATATGAGGGGGGCGCACAAGGCTAAAGGGGAATGAAGGGAAACTCTAAACAAGGTTTTTAGGAGCACAATTACTCCCGCCATCTTGGGTGAAGGAATTGTGGATCTAATTTAAATGTTCCTCAGTAGCATTCTCCTCGACATATGATAACTGTCCTCATATTCCGCCGAAGCCTCATTTTAAACCCTGCTCCAAATCCTCCAGACCGGCAATCCCGGATAGGGAAAGTATAAGCTATAAGGAAGCTTAATTAACCAACTCTTTCTCGAATCCCAGCTCTCATTGCAAGGGGCGAAATCACTATGTGTCAAATATTGTCTCACTGGATATGGCTTCTGGAGATTGTGCCCTATAGCTGTAATTTGCTTCACTGTACCAATAGCATTTAATAGGATAAAGTACTCGTAGGTTATTATTCAAAAAAGTGGTTAGGGTTAGGGTTCGCAATGCAATGGTATGATATATGATACTGTGTGAGAAATGGCAGCGGGGCGTGGGTTACATAATTATAGCCCTTTAAGGACCTTCAGCTTTGGGGCTAACCGGACATCCTAGCACCGGTATATAGTGCTGGTCCCGCCAGTATCGTGGGCATGATAATCAGTTAGCCTTTGGTGCAAGCCCCTTGTCACAGGGTCCCCCTTTTTTTGAGTCCCGATGCATGGGGGAGGGCCCTTGCAGGGTTTTTCTGAGGGGCAGAGACTTACAAAACACTGGAAAGTGTGAGCAGGGACGGGATCGATAAGCCGGGGGAGCACCATGTGTTAACCGCGAGAAGTAGAGGGGGCTCAGGAGGAAAAAGACGTGATCCCTTTTTCAGTGGGAAGGGGAGATTATTCCTAAATATTGTACACAGGTGGTCGGGGTAGGTTGCTGAAAAGAGGGGAGGGAAAAGAAGGAAAAGAGAAAACATAGGCCAAATCCTTTGAATTCCGCACCATAAACTGTCCTCCATTGACTCCTGTGATCCACCGGCTCTCATTTGAAAAAATTATGTCTATATTTAATTTGTGTCTCTCTATGTGGCCTTCATCCTCCTTCCTTATAATACAAGACAGTTGCTCACTAAATTTTGCAATGACAAAGTAAACGCAAAGCCAGCCTTTGACGGGCATTGAGCAGCTTAACTCAATAGGGGTGGCAGACCTATGATTGCTCAAAGAGGGATATATATAGAGTGGAGGGGTAAAGGACTGTAGCGGGTTACAAAGATATACAAAATTAGTAAAATAAAAGCTAAAAAATACGATAATCGGAAGTTCGAAAGGGAGTAAGCCAATTGAAAACACAATGGGATGATGGAATATTCTAAACGAATAATCCTAAGGCCCCACCCATGGAGTAGCCTGTTGGTTCGGGCGGAAAGGACTTTCTTTTGTGGGCTTAATATTGTGTTTCCTAAGTTTTCTCACCAGCTGGATGGGCGCGTGTAGTGGACGGAGGGAGGCATGGGGAGTTTCGCCGCCGGATAGCAAAAGGGGTAGGTCCTCTCTGTAGCGGCTCCAATATGCTGGACTTCCCGGCGCGGGGGGACACTGTTGATTATAGGCTGGCTGCACATTCGAGAACTAGATCAGCCCGCTCCTGCAGCAGCTTTGGAATCCCCTCATGCATGGCCTCGGGATTTGGATCGGCTGTATTCGGGCTGCCGTCGTTCTGTTCTAGCAGCCCCTTCATGAGGCTCTCATGCCCATCGGTGGTAGCACACAGGAACAGTGTTTGGTCGTGCACGGAGTCGGTTGTGTTGGTAATGATGTTATGCCGTTCGAGTAGCATCCTCACGGCTCCCTCATGCCCGTTCTTGGCAGCACGAGAGAGTGGTGTTCGACCCCAGTTATCCGCTTTATCAGGGTTGACATCGTTCCGCTCAAGCAGCATCTTCACGATCCCCACATGGCCGTTCTCCGCAGCCCACGAGAGCGGAGTTTGCCCGTCTTCGGTGTCAGCTGTATCGGGATTGATATCGCCCCGCTCCAGGAGTATCCTCATGACCCCCTCATGCCCATTCACAGCAGTCCACAAGAGCGGTGTTTGGCTCCACTTATCTGCTTTGTCGAGGTCAACGTCGCCCCGTTCAAGCAGTAACCTCACAATCCCCTCATGCCCATACCTGGCAGCCCACGAGAGCGGCGTGTGGCCATATTTGGTGTCGGCGGTGTCGGGATTGATGTCGTTCTGTTCTAGCAGGATTCTCACAACCCCCTCGTGCCCATTGCGGGCAGCCCGCGAGAGCGGTGTTTCATTCCACATATTTGCTGTTTCGGGATTGACGTCGCTCTTTTTGAGTAGCATTCTCACTGCTCCCTCATGCCCATTCTCAGCAGCTAGCAAGAGCGGTGTTCGGCTCCACTTATCCGGTTTCTCGTAGTCGACGTCGTCCCGTTCCAGTAGAATCCTTACGACCCCTTCATGTCCATTCTCGGCAGCTCGCAAGAGCGGTGTTCGGCTCCACTTATCCGGTTTCTCGCAGTCGACGTCGTCCCGTTCCAGTAGAATCCTTACGACCCCTTCATGTCCATTCTTGGCAGCCCACGTGAGCGGCGTTCGGCCAGATATGGTGTCAGCTGTGTTGGGGTTGGCGTTGCTCTGTTCCAACAGTACCCTTACCACCCCCTCGTGCCCCCTCCCTGCAGCCCAGGCGATTGCCGTATTGCCATGGAAATCAGTTGCTTGTGCATCCCATCCGTTCGTCTCTAGTAAACCAATCGTTATCTCGACGCACCCGAAGTAGGCAGCGCCGTGAAGCCCGGTAAACCCCGCAGGGGTGTCCTTTGTATCAAAAGGCCGGCCCTCTTGCCTCACCCTACGCAATAACAGTATCTTCGAAGATATGTGTTCATCGTATCTATGGAGTAGCTTCAATGCTAGGGTTTTCACACATTCAGTTGTTTCTCGTCTAGCGTGTGAACCCCAGTAACAAGAAGCATATTCCACAAAAGCGGCGGTTGGCGGGACCGAACGGAGGGCAGGCGAAAAGCCCCTCACATACGGAAAATTCAGGTAGGATAAACAGACCTTGGCAATATTGGAGTGGGGGTTGAGGAATAAGCTAGGATTATAGCAGAGGTACTCTTGCAGAGTGTAGTGGACAAGCCGGATGGTAAATGAGGACTTCTCGACGGTGACAAGCCCGAGACAACAAGTTAGAAGTGTTTCTATCGCAGGAATATTCCGGGTATTCAGGTCGGCAGATCCTTCTTCTACGCCTAGGGCGTGGCATAACTCATCGACACGCAATGGCCTCATTGCATGTGATACCCACATTAAAACTTCCATGCCGAGTTTCGATCTACTTCTCGGCTGCGCCTTCATTCGCGATAAGGTTGCGGCGTAAGCATCTCCCAGACCTTCCCCTTTTGTCATCTCATCAAGCTTCTTTTTTCTCTGATGGAGAGTAATCTCATCTAATATTGCATCAATATTTAGAGAAACCAGAAGGAAGCTAGACATCATCGTTAGTAAATAACCAAGAGGCTGATATTAAGAGTAAACTCGACATTCTTACATTTTCGATATCCTTTCGGGAATAATTCTCATAATATCCGCCCGCAGTTCATCGTCCATCGCATTGGGATCAGTGTCACTATTTAACTTCATCTCTAGATAACTCTTAATATCCCGGTGGGTAGGGCTGAGAGTTATCTGGACCGTCCCGCTAAAACACCTCACAATCTCGCCGCTGATATGGGGCCTCCCAGTAAGGAAGACTCGCGCGTTTGAGGACGTCCGAACGATTTCTCGCAGTGACTCAAGCAGCTCCCGTCTGTGCTTCAGGGTGGCCTCATCTAAAGCGTCGATGCAGATAAATACTCGCGGTAGCGATGCAATGGTCTTCTTCATGCTCTCTACCATGTCGGGAAGAAGGGGGCCGCGGCCACCGAACTCTTTTTTGGCCTTCCGATAAGCCTCGCGTATGTGCCGCGAGACCCCTTCTCTACTGACAAGTTGCTTGAGCATGGCACCCAACATATTTGGGGTGGACTGCTCCTGGTGAGCAAGGAAATCGCAGTATAGTCCCACGACGGCAGTGTCTTTTGGTCCAGCCTGATCACACAGACTATCAATAACCAAGGAGCTATTATTTGCTGATTGTCAGTGACACATGCCCCGATTTTCTCCCTATAAGAACATTTCCTACCTAACATATGTTTTCCCTACCCCCGGATTCCCGTGACAGAATAACACTTGCTCATCGCAACCATCTTCAGCATCGCGCCATTTTTTGAACTCGCTGGTTTCTAGAACCCAGTTTCCCACTCCATGGAGTCGGTCAGCTCGCACACCTTGGTGCCGTTGCTGTGGTTCGAGCGGCGATAGCCACTGCAGGATTTGACGTCCTTCGGGGTCTATTTCGGTAACGAAGTTGACAATATTGCTGGAGTTGAACGAATTTATATTACCGGCGATCGGCTGGTGTCCTGGCGGCATCTGAGCTGCGGTCTATTGGAGGAACTCCTTTTTCTATGAGAGGCAGGGAGCGGTCGTATGGAATAGGAATCTAACTTCGCTCGGGCTTGAGGGAATTTGGAGGACCTGAAGAAAGAGCGAGAGGGCAGCTGATAAGGTTCTGGTGTTGCACAAGCCTCCCCCAGCCAAACCATTTTTGGTAATGCCGAGAAAGTGCTCGCTAGGTCCGCCTCGCACACAGATTTCGCCGCCTTCTCAGCCCTGAATCTCAGAGCGAAGAAGAGGATAATTGGGGTTAAACCTGTGTGGAAGGTGGCATGCATCTGCTCTGCGCCATCCACTCCTATCTTACGACTTTAGGGTAAGGCATCTGTCGCTCACTAGGCTCGCACCGCAACAGAATATCAATATTCTTCGAATACAACTGCAAACACACAGGTACTATTCATGTTGGCACCTTCAATCCTTTACTCCCAGTGTTCCGAATCGTCCGTCCGTCCGTCCGTCCGTCCTGGAGGCAGAACCGGACGGAGTGTCAGTGGCAGTTCATCTTTTTTTTTCACTCAGCAGACGACCTAGGGGAGATGTATGAAGGACAGGACGCCCTACCGGCCCAGTAGGGTCCCGGGGATAATAGACACAAAGCGCGACACACAAATTTGGGATGGTGTGGGTAAGTGTGCTAATTCTTTTCTAACTATCGAAACGGTAAAGACGGAGGTAGATATAAATTAATAAAACGAAATCATCCATGACCTTTTGATCTCTCTTTTTCCCTCTTCTAGCAGCCGCTCAGCAATATCCGGGTTTCCCATATTTTCCATATTACCGAGTGCCTCGAGTGTCGGCGTAAGAAGCCCTCTTGGTGCCCTGGAAAGTGCGCTAACATTAGCACTCTCGCAGTCTGAGAGTTCAGAGATTGAATCGGGATATCCGGATTCGAGGTGTTCGATTGAGCCCCGCGGTAAACTCTCCGGAGAATCCTGGGTGTCCTTGTGAGAATTAACTTCTGTAGCATCGGTACAGTTCCGTGACAAATGTTATCGTCACTTACCTTTTTCACACCAAAATTGGCCACTTTTGCAATCACAAAACAGTATTATATCCACCTCAATTAAACATCTAAGGGCACAAACACTAGAGGCATATCTTGACTTCACTAAACTGAAATTTCAACCGAATCAGACCCACGCTGTGTCATTGGTGGACCGAAGAAAATTGCAATTTTGTAATTAAGTACTTTTTTCTGTGGGGCCCCATACAAATTCCACGGCTTGGCGTGGACAATTCGACTACACACTTTTTGTTTGCCTCCACAAGGGCCAAGTCATAAGTAATTGCAGCTAAAGTTGTATAGACTGAATCAACAAGCTCCTAGCCACCCATAGACGAAATTCGGTAATAATTGGTATAGAGGATCTTGTTGCGCTGTGGGTTTCGTGGAGGCTCGGTTTCGTTGGTTTTGGTGCGTTTTGACGGGTACTTCACACTACAGACGATGACTTATGTCTAAGAACTATAGTTCAGCTTTGTTGCGACATCACCTGAGCAGTTAAAGGGAGAGATTTGGCCAAGCTTTTGAAAGATAAATTTACCGTCGGAGAGGAGCGAATTTTGCTTCGGTCTTATCCTTAATACTTGGAGGACTTGATAATCTATTTAACCTTCTTCTCTTCTCACAGGAACCGCGTTCACTTCGTCTACTACATGGCATCATCACACATCACTCACAGTTTGGATGCGGTCCCCTGTTGGAAATGACAGCTTAATGACCGCACTCTGAGGCCGCTGGGGCATACGTACGCACTAGTCAAAGAACGGGCAATCTAGGAAAATGTTTTCACCTCGGTTGTTTCTTTCCTTCTCACCTTCGCTTGCTACGTACCTTCCTTCCTATACCCAACTTTCCTTAAGCTTTTCTTTTCAAGTTATCACTATCAATCATGATCTACGTCTCCACTTAAGCGGTTTCACTCCACTGCGCAAAATCCTCACCTAAATCATTCCCTCCACAGCCCACAATTGCAACACCCTCCGCTGTCTGCAGCCATCCCCGGCTGCCCCCCCTCATTTTTTGTTCCCCTATCCCGGGAGTCATCCCCAGTGCCTGCCGTCTGTGGCCACCCCTCGCAGTCCTTCCTACACCCCACTGTTTTTTTTAGATACCCTCTGTAGCCCCCCCGCAATCCACATCGTTTTTCCTTCCCCCTGCCCTCTTCCCGAGTGGTGGCTTTCCAGGGAATCCAACTATACAGATAAATGCATTGAGTGTAGGGCCTGGTGGTTATAGTAAAGGCCGGTGCCCCCCAGGTAATTCTCCCTACACAGAACCCCGTCTTGCAGTCCCGTTCCCCCCTCTCTTTAGCTTTATCGCCGCCATACATGTGGGCCGGGCGGTTCGGAACACTAGATAGCGGTGTATTCAGAGGCGAGGGCACAATATGTTAATTGCAAGGAGGGAAATTTATCTCACAAAACGGTAAGCACAAGAGCTGCCAAGGATAGGTTAGAGAAAGGGGGGACAAAAAAATGAGAAGGGAGAAGAAAACGAATCAAACATTGTGCATGACGCACCACTAGCCTTTTTCAATTGCTCACTACGCTACACACTCTCTCATGTGTATAGTGTGTGTGTGTAGAACCCAATTTATGTTTTTCCGTCTATGAAGCTTCCATCTATCCCTCTTCCAATCTAATAAGGCCGCTGTCTAATTTATACAATAAAACAGGTAATGGAAAGCCAACCGCCGACACGTACTAAATATCTTAATCCAATGAAGATGAGAAACAAAAGGCAAGTCAAAAGGGTGAATGAATAGAGAGAAGGGAATAGGGAAACCCACTAACGAGGGTGTGGGGGGGGGGGATTGGTTGAGCAAGAGTCAAAAAATAAGGCAATAAGAATGGGGAAGGGGGTTAGGGCTATTCGGGGGAACCAAGGGAACAGGAAATTCCAGGCAGACGATACATGGGTTTAATAGCCGAGGAAGCTCGGCGATCCGCATGTAAAGACCCGTCTGCGGGCGGCGCAGAATTTTGCCTCACTAGGTTTGCTTCCCTGTCGGGAAGGCACGCCGGGTAGATGGAGAGATGGGTGTCGGGTTTTAGCTGGAGATATCAAAACCGGCGGGCCCCTCCGGAAGGAGGATGAGAGGGCTCGGACGGCTTGGGGGAGACTATGTCTGTTGATTGTAGAGCTACAGCGCATTTGGGAACCAAGTCCGTTGCCTCCCGCAGTAGCTTCTCAATCCTCCCATTCCTATTCCTGGCAGCCAGCTAGAGCGGTGTTCGGCCTCACGGATCCACTTTGCCGGGATTGACATCCTTCGGTTCCAGCAGCACCCCAGGGATTGTTCACGCCTATCTTGGGCAGCCCACAAGAGAGGTGTTCGGCCACGTTCAGTGTCGGTTGTACTCGAATTTACATTGTTCCGTTCCAGCAGCACCCCGCGACTCCGTGATGCCCATCTTCGGCAGCCCACAAGAGCGGCGTTCGGCAATGTCCAATGTCGGCTATTTTGGGATTTACGTCATTCCGTTCAGGCAGCATCTTGACAACCCCCTCGTGCCCATTTTCGGCAGCCCACGAGAGCGGTGTTCGGCCGTCTTTGGTGTCGGGTATGTTGGCATTGACGTCTCTTCGTTCAAGCAGTAGCCTTACAACCCCCTCATGCCCCTGCTTAGCAGCCCACGCCAGTGCCGTGTTACCATGGTAATCGGCTGCCTGCACATCCCATTTACTTGTCTCCAATAAAGCAGCCATTATCTCGACACATCCGAAGTATGCCGCACAGTGGAGCCCCGTAAATCCTGTGAGGGAGTTTTTTGGATAAAAAAGCCAGTCCCAAATATTCACACCACGCAATAACAGTATTTCAGAGATATCATATGTGTTTCTCGTATCCATCGAGTAGTCTCAGTGAAAGAGTTTTCACATTTTCAGTGGTTTCCCGCTTGGCATGTGTACCCCAGTAACGAGAGGCGTATTCGAGGAAAGGGGCAGTTGGCGGGACGGAGCAAGGAGCAAGCGAAAAGCTCCGGATATGGCGAAAATTGAGGTAGGTCAAACAGACCTCAGCAATGAGCGAGTGGGGCTTAAGAAACAGGTTTGGGTTATGCGAGAGGTACTCCTGCAGGGTGTAGTGGACGAGCCGGAAGGTAGACGAGGACTTCTCCACCATGACGAGCCCCAGTGAGCAGGCTAGTAGTGTTTCTATCGCAGGGATATTCCGAATATTCAAGTCGACAGATCCTTCTTCAACACCCAAGGCATGGCATAACTCATCGACTTGTAATGGCCGTTCTGTATGCGATACCCACATTAGAACTTCCATACCGAGTTTGGATCTGCTTCTTTGCTGCACCTTCATTCGCGATAAGCATGCTGCGTAAGCATCTCCCAAACTCTCCCCCCCGGTCATCTCATCGAGCTTCTTTCTTCTCCGGTGGAGAGTAATCTCGCCCAAGATCGCATCAACGTTTAGAGCGACAAGAAGGAAACTAGACGCCACTGTTAGTGAATCTCACTTTGGACATGTATTCGGAATATATTCTTGATACTCTTGCTTACATTTCCGAGATCTTCTCCGGAATTATTCGCATAATATCCGCCCGCAATTCGTCATCCATTGCATTAGGATCAGTGTCACTATCCAGCCTCATCTCTAGATAGCTCTTAATATCCCCGTGCGTAGGACTGAGATGTATCCAAATTGCCTCTCTAAAAAATTTCACGATTTCGTCGTCGATATGAGGTCTCCCAGTAATGTATACTCGCGTGTTGGAGGAGGCGCGAATGATCTCTCGCAGCGAATCCAGGAGTTCCCGTCGGCTCCCCGGAGGGGATTCGTCCAAACCGTCGATATATATAAATACCTGTGGTAACGATGCGATAGCCTTCTTCAGAATATCTAGCATATCAGAAAGTAGGAGTCCTTGGCAGCCAAACTTCTTTTTAGCTTTCTGGAAAGCCCTCCGTACATGCTCGGGGATCCCCCCTCTGTTAACAAGTTGCTTGAGCATGGCACCCAGTATGTTGGTGGTGGACTGTTCCTGTTGGGCAAGGAAATCGCAGTATAGCCCCACAACTGCAACCTCTTTATCGCCACCTTGGTCGCAAAGATTATCAATAACCAGGGAACTATTAATTTCTGATGGTGAGTGACACCTTCATCATCTTTCCCCAGACAAGAACTCTTGCTAAGTTACCTAATATATGTTTTCCCCACCCCCGGATTCCCGTAACAGATCAACACTTGCCCAGAGCAACCAACTTCTGCATCACGCCATTTCCTGAACTCGCTGGCCCCTAGCAGCCAGTTCCCCACACCACTGCATCGGTCGGCCCGAACACCTTGGTGCCGTTGCTGCGGCTCAAGTGGCGATACCCACTGCAGAATTTGGTGCCCCTCGGCATCGATCTCGGTAATAAAGTTGACAATATTGTTGAACGAGTTGGTTTGCCGGTGATTTGCTCCAGCCGAGACGACATTAACGCCATAGTCAACTATCTGAAGTTTTTACCCTTGTGAGAGTTAGAGACTGTACGCGAAGAGAATCTCTCCTCCACCCCCGCTCGAGGGTATTTCCAGGACCTAAGAGAGAGGGGGTAGTTGTAAGTTATAAGGTTTTGACGTTACACAAGTATGTGCACTTCCGATCATAGCGGGCAAGGGGGGATATTCCGCCCGAGCCCGGAGTCATGAGGCCCTGTCCTTCCGCCCAGGAGCACCTACGGTACCGTACTGTACGCCACCCCTCGGATACCAGCCTTCACTAATCCATAAAGTATCCGAGGCTTTAGAGCCAAGATTCACCCATTACCAAGGCGCCCCAGCGCTTTATGAATTGGCGAGTTCTTGTAAGCGCCAAGAACCAGCCCTCTCTTTGGATGCAAGACTACCGATACCGGTACGATATTACCCGCGGGGGCTGAGGAAATTCGCTGAGTCCGTACCAGGATGTGTTATTTCCGGTCAAGTAAGATACTGGTATCGTATCACTCCGGATTTTGGCTTAAACAATGGATTGCAGTCGGCTGATTCGCGTTGGCATGAAGCAGCCAATGAGATACCATCTGAAGCCGAATCCCACTCTTTAATCGGACCGGAAATAGCAAAATTCCTGGGACGGACTTGGCGAATTTTTTTAGTTTTTGTGGTACTGCAGGCTGGTAGAAAGGCCAGAGGGGTGTAAGCGCTAGGCAAGATGCCTTCGTAAATTTACAAGGTGTGCATAGGAAAACACGGCAAAATGCGACCACCTTTTTTTTCTTGTCCGGTGTTTTTGCTTCTCTTACTACCACGAATGGACTTGACAACCCTAGACGAAAACATCTTGCTACCGTAGTGTTTGTAACCCCACACTTCGATTTCTTCAATTGGCAGAAGGTAGTCAGCTAGACACTCCTGAGGTTTAGAACTAGGATAGGTCGAATATTCGCATGAAAGCCATCCCGTGGCGCGGGGGGGTTACATACTCCCCCTTATCGCTACTGGCACTATACTATGACATACTCACTGTACCGCACTCCTCGAACCGAGGCTTGAAGGTCCATGCATTTTAATAAACCCAGAATCCTGACCCCTTTTCATCTCTCCCCGGTGCTTTCCCTACCAGCTGAACTCAGGGCCCGTTTTTTTCCCCGTCCATGTGAGCCACAAGGCCAACCGAGAATTCAGACAACTTTCCCAGCCCGAGTATTTGGAAGGTTGTAGGAACTTGAGGTGAAACTAGAGAAAAAAATCTAGATTTTTTCCCATTTTCCCATTTCCCACATTTTTTTATACCGTAGCCATGTTTGCGTATACCAATACTCTCGGGGAGAATGTCCTGAGACAACGGGCACCGGAATTCTCCCACAATACCACAAGAACTCAAGCCAAAGCGACAGGCGAAATCAAAAACCCTATTAGCGTATCCCGGGCCCCTAAAGAGAAGGAGGAACACAGGTATCCAGGCCGTATTAATAGTCAGTATAGTTGTGGTTGTAATTGGGGTCACTATTATACCGTATTGAGGTTATCATGATGATGATTGAATTTTGTAGGGGATGGAGGTTGCGCCCTTTCTCTCGGGACTGATTCTGGCGGCGAGTGTCACAGCGGGAGAAAATTCTCGACGACCGCCAAACTACCCTACCCACGTCCCCAGGGCACAACGGTAGTGGATAACGCAGCTTGTGACTCGCTTCTGCTGGTACTTTTTTTTTTCCGCAGGGGCGGTGACCAACCTAACACTCCGCCATCCACTTCCCAAACAGAGATAAAATCAATTGAGTCCCAGATCCCACCTACTTCCCCCTCCTGAGGTGCTTAGTTCCCAACTACAGCCACCGTTAGTTTTCACTTTCAGTTCTCCCCCCTTTGACTCTTACAACTCCGGCAGGACCTTTGGTGTTTACTTAATTTCTACGCTGATCAGTTTGTCTCACAAGACTGCGTTTGCCCTCGCCTTAAGCAATCGGAATGTCTATTCAAGAGGCCGAATGTGACGTCCACGTTCACCATGAGAACAATCTCAGGATGGGTATTCGCGAGTTCGCACGCAACATCCACATCGACAGTTCCAACAATCATGATATAATTTTCGGTGGGCTTGTTTGCACCGAGGGTATGACGAACAGCAATTTTTACTCGATGGTGGAGATGATGTTTGAATTCGATAGTCCCTTCGGTTTGGTTAATCAGGGTGGAGAAACCATTCCACGGGATGATCAGTGTCTTGAGCCGGGAAACTATGCAATCTCTATCAACGGCTCCCTCGGATACAACAAGGAACGGTGCTACGATATCACGACTAAAACGCAACATGTGCTATTTCGCACAGCTGTACGTGAGCGTGACGGTGGCTGTGTGATCACCGGGCAACCAGCGGAGAATGGGCAGTTCGGATTGTGGCATGGCTTCGACGCCGTCCATATTTTTCCCCCATCATTTCCACAACAGTGGATTGATAACAACTTTGCTACCTCCCTCACTCCCTCAGGCTCTGATGATTCGATAAACTCTGTTCAGAACGGAATTTTGCTCACCAGCCAAATGCGCGCTCTTTTTGAGAGCCACATCATCTCAATCAACCCAGACGTATGTATAACTATAACTTTTTTTTCAAATTACGAGAGCTTATATTTCGGTTAGGACAATTATATCGTTGTCAGCTTCCAGCCCGGCTGGTCTCACATTGGTGGGCGTCATCTTGATAGGAGCTTTATTGAGAACCCTGATCGGCCCCCAGATCAACTCCTCCGCTGGCATTTCCGACAGACTGTACTTGCCAATATGGCGCCAGCCAGCTTTTGAGTTCGAACCGCCTTGTGGCTGGAAATTTGACTCAATTTGATTGGTTTTTTCTGTTACTAGCTGAGTACTGGAGAAATTAGATACTATTACCAATATCGGAATGAGGAGCTGGAGTGGTTTCCAAGTCTCAAGGGGGATCTGCATGGCTGGGAGGTTTTCTTTGCAATCTAGTTTCACTTTGCGATTTTGCTAGCGCTTTGCCATAGATCCCGTCATTCTTACCCCGTTATTCGTTTTGACAATACCAAATTTCTGTAAGTCAGACCATAATTATCAATTGTCACACTTTCTCATCAATTGGTGGTGACTCTGTCATACTTCTGTTGATAAACTTCGGCTTTGCTTAGTCAGGGTATTTTTAGCTATCCTGGTTGGCAATTTTTTAGCGGACCATCGCCGATGATAGATCTTTGCTTGAGTAAGAAAATAGGTTGCGCGATGCCTTACCGGTAACATTACTTGACGAAGGCGAGGAAGTTAAATCAGTTAGTCCTCGGAATGAATGTGCTATTGTCGGTGTTTCCAGAGCGGCCATTAACCACATTCCCGCATCACCCCAGGAATATTGACGCCCTTTCTAACAATACCCGATCAATACTATAGACCGAGGTCAACGAATATTAGGTCCCCTCCCTTTTCCATCTGCCTTCCAGTTTCCATCTTTCCCTCTCCCCAGGGGTCTCATTTAAACTTAGTCCAGCGGCTCCTCATCCATCCCTCCTCCTGTGTTCGTTAAATTGGTATTTTGTCCTGTGTTTTATGCACCGTGGTACATTTTGCAATACGGCCAATTACAAGCGATTGTGTGAAATCGGAGCTGTGAGCTTAAGGGAGCTTAAGAGCCCATCCAATCACAACTAGAAGACTGAGTGAAATCCCTGTGCATTCTATTAGCCCATTCAATCCGCTTGTGACCCTAAACCACACTGGTCTGCAGGGTTCTGTAACACCGAAAAAAAAAGTAAAAATATTCCCCAATGACACCCCTGCCAATCGCGACCCTCGAGTGACATTACCATATAATTCCCCATGGGTGAAAAAAGGTCCTATTAATCCCGACAGCCCTGCAAGAGGAGACTATTTCTTCGAAGCAATGATAACCCTACTACAGCGGCTGTGTTTGCGCTCTTCTTTAAAAATTGCTAGCGGAATCAAGCATTATCCACGATGACTCCTTTGCCAGTTGCGGAAATCGGGGAGGAATTAACGAGGAGGTATAGGCCTTGTTTGCTCACTAATTAGGAGGCGGAGAAGGATTGGATCTCAGCTAGAACTTGATACCGTGGAGAGGATTTTGAGGGTGAATCTGCAGAGGGGGGAGGGACCTTTGAAGATTCTGGTGCTTTATAGGTCATTAAGGGAGAGGTTGTTTGTTCTCCGTTGTATAAGTAGGGAGGGTGGAGGGGAGGGGGGATACTAATAAAGTGAAAAGGTCATATTCGAGGTTCATGGCGTACGAAGCTTGTCGGATATTACATCGCTTAGGGGTTGATGTGAGGGTGTTTGACCCGAAGGAGCTACCAATGAAGGACGATGTATCGATGGGCCATGAGAAGGTCTAGGAGTTACGGGGTTTGAGCGCTTGGAGCGACGGGTATGTATGGTGTTCCCCTGAGCAGCATGGGGCAGTGGTATTTCTGCCTACCTCCCCGTCCCTACCCTCCACTAGCAGACTAACACCCTGCAAGACAGCTGTATTCAAAAACCAGATAGACTGGATTCCCCTTTCTACCGGCTCCGTTCGCCCAACCCGATCCCGGGCCCTCTCAATAATCCAAGTAAATGGCGGTAGCCACTCCTTCAATACAGTAAACTGGCTACGAATTCTAGGCCGGTGGATGCGCATGTTCACCATACCAAACCAATCGAGCTTACCAAAAGCCTATACTCAATTCAGTGATGAGGGGAGGCTCTCGACTAGCGGGAACTGGGACAGACCCGTGGATTGCATGGAGGAGTTGGTAAAGCATACTTGGGTTATGAGGCCGCATTTTGCGAGTTGGGGAGATATATTTAGTGGGCGGGGGGTGAATGTGGAGAAAAAGGAGAGGGAAAGGGTCGAGAAGGCGGGGCGGGGGTTAAGAGGGGAGGGATGAATATTGTGAGGGCCGCATAGAATTGGGATATGATAGATTGGCAGGGGTTTGGTGTTAGGAGGGTGCTAGATATAATGTAATATCTTCGGTTTCCGGAAATAGATGAAAGAGATTATCTGAGGCAAAGAGTGTTTAGCCGGACCGTGCTAAAAGATAACTGTGCTGCTATCATAGGAAACAAGCCCACTCACAATTGCAACGCCACTAGTCCAGCTGTTTATATTTTGATAAGAGATGCACACCGCGTTAGAAAAAGGTGTTGCTCAGCACTGTGTTCCACTCCGTGTATCCCTATATAACCAAACCAAACAGGCATGACTGGTTAGCAAGACTATCGTAGATTCCAAGACATGCGCCACAATACAGTCACCATCTTACATGACCAAGAGAAGACTTGATTTAGCACAGGTTGGCTAAACCTGGGCCATCTACCATAACATCTATTTGGCAACTGACTCTCAAATTTGGCGCACAAAGCTGATAGCACCGTCTGCTAGACCCCTCTAATGGGACGGATAGGAATCTCCGGGGGTACCAAGAAGTCACACTCCCTCTCTCCAGGAGACGTATAGTCGAACCTCCGAATGTTGGAAACATCCCCCTCGCTGGGTCTTCTATCCAAGGTTCTCGGTCATTTGAGGCGCAATTCTGCATTCCGTGTCTGTACTGGGACTATCTTATTGTGCCCGCGAACTTCCTTGGTAGCACAACCACCCTTTCAATAATAGGTCATCACCAACTCGATCACCATCCCTTAGACCGCTAAACAAAACCTCGAAATGTGCGGCATTATGGTACAACTCACCCCCAGCACCGCCTAACCTATTCCCGCTCAACCCCGAATATCCATTCTCTAAACCCGGGGACATCTTCGACATTTCACGAGTGATATTCGGTGATTACTAATAATCTACATTCCACAGCGAGGCACCTTGTTTGTTGAAACCGCTAGAGGGTTTCCCAAAGAGAGCGGGCGGCGTGGTGGCTATTGCTATACACCGGGGAGCAAATGCCTGCGAAGATAACTACTGGTGCTATATTTTATTCTGCTTTTTATCAAGATAGCAGTCTAACCCCGGCTGCTTTCTTGACAAAATAGTAGGTGTGGAGGAGGGTGTAGGGGAATTCAAGATCGTGAAGTGCATTCTCTACCCAGTCGCTAAAGTCACTCAGAATATGGTTGTATCATTCCGGTTTCGGGGGTTGGGTTTGGTCCGGTTGGAGGCTTTGCCGGCTGTGATCGCCTGCTCGCTGTCCGGTGATGTGGCTTGATGTTCAAACCAGGGTAATCTAGGGCTTGCTGGGGGGGTGGTGGTAATGCCTTAGGGTGGATGGAGGAATCATGGATTACTGTTGATGCTAAATTTGCTAATCAGGGGCTTCCGGAGGCTAGTTACACATACCCCGGGAGTAGGGCTTCTGTTGCTATGGAGAAGGTCCGCGGTTTATTAGCGATAGGTCCTGGAGTACAATAATGTGCTGTGTATGATACATGCTCTCGGAGGCTCAAGCCCCAGTCTCGTTTGACAAGGCCGATGAGGGAAAAATATCCGAGGTCTAGGTTGCCGGAAGTGGCGGGGTGATTTTCTTTGTTTCGCCAGTTTTTTCTTTTTCTGTTCCGAGATCTTTCTCTCCATTGACGAGTTAGGCATATAGAACCCGAACACTTGAGTCCGAATTTTATATGGGCGGTCAGATACGCATAGATAATTTACTATACAAAAGTTTTATCTTTGCCGATTCCTATACCAAAGAATAGTTACATCGGGGATACTAGCCATGGAATTCGGAGAACATTTGTCCTCTGATAAAGAAAGCGAGTGTTTCGTTCGGCAGATCACAGGTATACACCGGAATATCCCTGTTCCTCGTTCTATCGATATCATGAGGGAGCACTATGAGTGGATACCGATGTCCTTTTTTACCAAAGATAAAGTATCAGGCGTCTAGAGTGTATTTTCTGAAGAAGAAGTTAAAAGGTGAAGAGGAAAGAGTATTATCGGCCAGTTCCTTTACCAAAAGGCTCCATCAAACAACCGAGAGGAAAGGGAAAAGGGCGGGAATAAAGCAAGCACGAGCAAAGATAAAATAAGACTGAAACCAAATTTTAAGTCGCTTTCCCTGCCCCACTTCGGATCCGACTTCACCCTAGACACACCCTTCCCCAACTTCAAAACTCTGAAAGGTTTCTCAGCGCCCAGGCGCTGGCCAATCTCCAAACCAACCTAGGCCTGGACATATGATTTGGAAGCCTCTGGTGCACAATTCCTGGCCCTGTAAACCTGGTAGCAAGCAACAGATTTCCTTTCCCCCGGAATAGCCAAGCGATTTGCCACATCTAGAAGAGGAAGGTAGCCCGCCTTGAGAGCAGGGAACCATCAAGCTAAACAAATGAAACAAATTAGAGTAATAATACTAATTTCTCCCCCTCCACTAGAGTCTCCCTCTCTCGAGCAGATCCAGTCCCAAACCCCAGCTTTAAAACGGATACTATTTTTATTTTTTAAAAAAAGAGCGATGAGCTGGATCTCCCTGGGGCCAGTGAGCTTCCCTCTTCCTCTACTAACTTACCTTCACCTCATTATTTAAGAGGGTTTTTTTGCTTTGATTCTTAGTTTGTCTATTTTCTAAATTATCATACCCAATTACCCAACCCCCCGACAGTAGCTCAAGACAGCCTTCACATTTTTGCGGCAGTATTCCGAGTGATAGCAGGTGATTACCGGCAATATAACCACCAACCCCCCTTGGCGAAACGCGGCCCACCCCCAGCCCACCACTTCTCTATCATGCCCAATCCCAACGCACTGGGTAGCACCCTTCCAACACCAACCAACTCCAAGACTCTTGTAAATTGGGGGTGTGCCCGCCCAAGTCATTTCACCCCCGAACACCTCCATCCCGACTTCGCGACAACCCGACCAGCGCCACCATCACAAGAGTCCATGTTTCGATATTATAGGAAATCGATGCGAATTACTCACCTATGCTAACTATGAATTTTAGCCTTACAGGACCTCCAAACACCGATCGATCGGGGGGATCTGATGGCGCTGAGAGTAACTGGATGGGGCGACGGCGGATATGATATCGCAGATATATAGGATGGAAGAAAGTCGGGAGGTGAAAGTATCAGGCAAAGTGGCCTTCGAGACGAAGTCGTGGCGAGACGATCAGCCTTCCGGCGAAGGCCTTGTGGGCTTGTTGCTCCGTTTTATACACCTTTTTTTCCTTCATGCCCTGCTGATCAAGGCGATTGCCATAAAAGACAAGGGCTGTCGACTACTTATTAACAATCAATCGATGACTTATAGCAGTACCCGTATTACCGTTTCTATGATACTAAGGACAATAGTAATGCCCCTGCCTTCCCCAACAGCTTAACAATTAGTGATGGGCACGATCATGCTCGAGCAGAAAATTTAGCCCATGCTCGAGCATAAACCGTGCTCGAGCATACCAAAAATTTATGATCGAGCGTGATCGTGCCCATCAGTATTAACAATTAACAATTTGCACCCTCCTCCTCCTCTTAAACTTGCATTATACAGTAGTTTCCGTGCTTAATTTCCCCAGTGCGAAAGTATCGATATAAATACAACCACCCCCAACTATCAATCCCACGATCTTAATTCGCATTTCCAATTCTCACAACAACCCATCACCACTACCATCAGCACCTACACACCTACAAAATGATAACTCTAGGAGTCCACACTCTAGACTTCGGCTACGCCTCCCCCCCCCCCGAAAAAACACTAGTTCAACGACACAACCCCGGCAGATGCCAACACGGCAGACAAATTCCCCGCACGTCTTCCACCTCTACTACCCGGGCAAAAACCTGATCATGCTGTGGGACGCGATCCGCAATGACACCTCCGCGTACCAGCCCGCCACGTAAGCCTCTTCGAGTCCTTTTTGGGACCCCATGCATGCTCCAAGACACCCGAATAGGGCCCCCCAGAAACGGCGTGACACCCGAGTCCATCCATTACCTATTCTGCTCGCACGCACACTTCGACCACACCGGTGATCCCGAGAAATTTCCCAACGCGAAGATAGTATATGGTGCGGAGACCCAGGCTCACCTCAGGCCGGAATATCCCATCAACCCCGAGTCGCGCCCTCTGGAGAGCCTATTTCCGGAGAGGCGGACACTAGAACTCACTAAGGGCGATTTCAAGCCCACCGAAGACTTCCCACCCTGGGACGCCGCCACCTGCGACTTCTTTGGCGAGGGTAGTTTTCTACTCATTGATGCGCCTGGACACATGCCAGGACACTATCGCGCTCGCACGAGTCGAGGGGGGGCGCTTGTTTCTTGGCGGAGATGGCTGTCACTGCGAAGCGCATTTGAAGAAGTAGGTGCATGGCGGCAGGATGGGGTTTGGAATGCACAAAGACGCTGACCGCATCTGGGAGAATATCTCGAAGATTGTGGAGTTTGCGAAGGGGCGAGGGGATATCCGGATTTTTTAGGCGCACGTTGGTACGTACAAGGATTGGGAGAAGGTTGTAGTGAAACAGGGGGAGGGGGTGATGTTGTAACCTTTGGAGGCGAAATGTGGGGAGGGGGTGCTTTCTTGTTTACTCCACTCAATATTTCTTGTTTGTGGGTTTCTTTCATTTGTTTTGAGATGGGGGTTGTCTGATTGTGTGACGCCGAATTGTTTCACGATTGAATCTGAAGCCCAAGCACCGAACCCTCCCGACAGAGCGGTTACGGTCTCCGAGCGATGGGGCCCGCTGATTAGATCCGCAGCCGGCCAGATTCACAATCCCCGGGTCTGAGGTATCGTGATCACTGATACTTATTGATACCGTGTGGTAATTTACTCGCCACTAAAAGTTCCCCCAACCATCCCCCGTGTGTTAATACGAATCATTGCAATTAATATGAGTGTTTGGACCCAAATGTGCAATGTATGCCAAGTTAACTGCGGCCCGCATTTGCGATACAGCGGATTATTATATGACCCTCATTGGGGTCTATTCCCAATTGCACTCACCGACAAACACAAACACAAAGACGCTGGGAGGTATTTTTGCCTCGAGGTAGTCCAGGCACAATTTGATGCGGTAGCCTAATGACCAGTTGTGCCGTGGCAAGTCCCTCTCATCAAAGACGAATACCAGCCACGAGGAAAACCCCGGCCGCGAGATCTTCTTGTGTCAGTGGCCACCGGGCGCCCCCACTTCATCTGCCCGCTGCGAAAGTCGGGACGCCAGGAACATCCAGATACTACCCCAGCCAGAACAACTTAAAACCGCGCCAGGACATCCGGAATTCCATCCCCCCCCTCAATTGATTGAAGAAAAACACAGCTAAAAAACGACCTCCAGCCCCCCACCAATACAAGGGGGAATAAGGCAACCCTTCCCGGGAGGAACAAGTGTTCGCGTTAATTTCATATCCCGTGGCACAATGAAAGGGTGTGTAAATGAAATGGAAAAGACAACCCAAACCAATCACAGGCTTATTACCATATATCTCTCTCTACCTATTTTCTGGCGCAATACATCTCCACCTCCACCCCCATAAGCACCCTTTGCCCACCACAAAATACTAGCAGCAACTCAGTTAGTGACACTGTAGCTGTAACTAGGCGACCCACCGGTTCTCAAAATAATTACCTTTAGACGAGCCCTCTTAATCGAGCAGCCATAACGAACTCAAATCTGTCTTTGCCATTTGGACCCTCCAGTATCTCAGCCATCATATCGGTTCCCGGTGGGAAATCGTGCTCGAAGATTGGCTCCCCGTCCCCTCTCATATTTGCAAGGATCGATTGGCGGAAATGCCACCTAAGAAGTTGGTCGGACACGGAATTGGGATCGGCCGGGTTTCGGCATACCGGATCAAGAATTTTCCCATCGTACCCAAAAGAATTGCCACAAAAGGAAACTATCTTGTACCCATCGTCTGGGTTAACAGCAAGCAGGTACTGATTAAACATTTCGTGGGCAGAGCTATCAAGAAGGAAACCGTTCTGAGTGGAGTTGATCTTCGAGGACCCAGTAACATTATCCATGTTTGTTATCAACCGGTCATTGTCAGACTGAATCCAGAGGCCTTCGTGTTCAGGGGGGACGATGTAAGTAGCGTCAAGGCCAACCCAGATTTCATGTTGAATTTGAAGGTCTGAGTTTGGAAGGTCTGAGAAAACACATTTCCTATCACGAGCGCGGATCTCATATTCGAACCTAGTCCCCATGGCGGCGGCGCTGTGGTCGGTGAGACGCTGAACCCAAGGCTCATTGTTAACTTGAATGGGATCTGACAAGGTTAGTGATTGAGCTTCCTCTTAGTAATTTATCCCTGGACTTTTTCCGGCCCCTGGGTAGAGTACGTACTATCACAATAGATATCGTAATCACCAAGTGTAAGGGGCATATTGCTCCCTGTCACGATATGGCCTGAGACCCTTTCCTGGGCACGTACCGGCTTCCCCCCAGTCACAATTAGAATTTCGAGGAAAGAGAGAAAGTTTGCTTCGGTTATCGAACCGCTCTGATAAACTCCCCCGAGAGGTACCTTTGGATTGGTCGCATCATAAAATCGAATGTTGTAGATGGCTGAACGAGTTGGAGAAGACATGGTATATCTTAGTAGTTAGCACGTGCACAGTGGCGACTTTTAAGCTGAGGTGTGGATTGGGTTGGGGAGCGAGTTGGGAGGAGAGTGATAGTAGAGGATGTTGTGGAACTTGAGGTAACTAGAATGCCAAGAAGCAACGCTAGAAGGAGTTAGCATGCACACTCCTGTCTAATACCGGTACTGTGGGGCTTGGTATCGGCCAAGCTTAAACTAAATTGTTTCTTGTATATTTGATTTTTTTTTGATTTCTTTCTATGTGCTGGCGGGCTACATAGCTAGCTAGTTAGAGACTGGAGCAGTGGATTCATGGATTACTAAGAGGTGAGGAGGATCGTGGAGCAAGAGAAAGGAAGGAGAGGAGGCAACGGGAGAAAACCAGGGAACACGGCGGAACATGACAACAACATGTGCATAGACTACCTTGCTCTTGTGTTTGATCGATAGGTATCGACTTCTATCTTCTGGGTTCTTTAATCATCATCAACGATTTCTTTAACTTTGCCTTCTGTGCGAGCGGCGATTGCCCACTTTCGGTATTGTTTTGTTTCCGTGCCGTGATATCATTTCCCTTTTCTCCGCTAGGCTTTTGTGTTTTCCTTTGTCTATCTTGCTTCACAGGAGGAAAGTTCTTCCTTGGACAGAAATCATCGTTTCAGTCCTTGTGTAACGTCAAATACAGGGAAGCGGGACATCACCGGGATGCGGGACACATGGCAACGGTAGTGAAAAAAGGTAACAACTCAACCAATTCTTAACCAAATTGGATAAAACAACATAATATCAATTGAGAAAGGATAGGAGAACT
>Ga0307513_10002464_pt1 | contig 25618 bp, 26 predicted proteins | sample 15_EM_MG_FD_202174 | JGI IMG/M metagenome (GOLD analysis project Ga0307513, IMG submission 202174) | Populus trichocarpa ectomycorrhiza microbial communities from riparian zone in the Pacific Northwest, United States - 15_EM | ecosystem: Host-associated > Plants > Roots > Unclassified | place...
CGACAATGCACACCACCTCCCCCGGATCCACCCGCAACGACAGCCCGCCCAGCACCCGATGCTCCTGCGCACCCCGCCCGAAACTCATCCCGACGCCCTCGACGTACAGGCTGGATCCGCGTGTCATACGACGACTCCGTTGAAGCCGGCGGCAGCGTACGCGGTGGTCGATTCGCGAGGGGTCATGTACGTGTGGAACAGGCCGTCGGGGTCGTACGCGGCCCTGATCGTCTCCAGGCGTGCGGAGTTGGCCGGGCTGAGTCCGTGGTCGTGGCGGTCGGCGAGGTTGTTGTCGGAGAACTGGAGGCCCTTCGACAAGTGCTGGATCGCGGCCAGTTGACCGTGTGCCCACTGCTCGTGGGCGAGGTCCTCCGCAGGGTCGGTCCAGCCCGCGTTGGGCGAGAGATAGACCTTGGCCTGGCTGGACCAGCAGGCGTCGGCCCGTTCCGGGAAGCCGCCCCAGAGCATCCACAGGACATGGCTGGTGGTGTCCGGGATCGAGTCGAACAGGGAGCGGGAGGCGTCGAGGATGCGCTCGACGGGCCCGTCGGCCCAGATGCCGTCGAGGGCCCAGCGCATGCCGGGCGGGGTGAGCCGGTCGGCGGCGTCGTACAGCTCGGGCATGGTCGTGTCGGCGGCCACGACGGACCGTACGGCCCGGTCCCGGAAGGGCGCGTCCTCCAGCGGGGCGAGCAACTCGTCGTCCTTGCCGCAGAACGCGGTCGCCGTCAGGGAGACGGTCTTGCGGTCGAGGCCTGGAGTGAAGCCGACCTTGGCCGAGAACTCGACGGCGGGGTCGAGGTCTTCCAGCTTGTCGTACGCCCAGGCCAGTACCTCGTCGCGCAGGGCGAGCGGATAGCTGTGCACCGTACGGCGGATGCGGCGCGGGCGGTCGTGCAGGGCAACATGGAAGCGGGTGACGACGCCGAAGAAGCCGGGGCCACTCCCCCGCGCCGCCCACAACAGATCGGGGTGCGTGGCGTCGGTGGCGCGGTGGACGAGCGTACCGTCGGCGAGAACGACGTCGACGGCCTCGATGCTGAGGCAGGCGGGGCCGAGCCGGCGGGAGTCCCAGCCGTAGCCGCCGCCCAGGATGAATCCGCCGATGCCGACGGTCGGCGCATGCCCGGTGGGAAAGAACAGGCCCTGCGGTTCGAGGAGTTGGAGCAGTTCCGGCCCCTTCACGGCGGGTTGCACGGTGGCCGTCCGCTGCTCCGGATCGACGGTGATGTCCCGCAGCCGGGACAGGTCGAGCAGCATGCCGCCGTCCCGCACACCGTTGCCGACCCAGCTGTGTCCGCCGGAGCGGATACCGACCGTCATTCCCTCGCGGCGGGCGAGCCGTACGGCGGCGACCACGTCCTGCTCGTCCTCGGCGAGGACGATGACGTCGGGGTGACGCGCGGGCTTGCGTTCGTTCCAGACGGCGTCGAGGCGGGCCTGTTCGTACCGTTCCTCGCCGCGCCGGACGACTCTGGCCGGGGACAGCTCATGCATGCCGATCTCCTCACGCGGGGTTCGAGACCGGACACTACTGTCGACACTTTCCGCCTTCAAGAGATCCGACAGGGAAATACCTGCCATCTCTGCCGACACTAGCTCGCCATAGTTCGCCATAGTCCGCCGCGGAAGCAAAAAGCTCCGCCCGTGCGGGGTGCGCACAGGCGGAGCTTCCGCCGACCGTCGACCGTCGCGCCGACCGTTGTACGAGACCGCTAAGTGAGAGTGATGCGGATCCCGACCGTGCCCGTCTTCCCGCGCCGCAGCCGGCTGCCGAGCATGGTGATGCGGCCGAAGACGCCGTACTTGCGGGCGAGGAGCTTCCGGTAGGCGTCGGTCGCGGGCTGGTCGAGGATCTCGGCGGTGGCGGGCACCGAGTCCCCGGTCGGGTTTCCGCGGACGTCGCAGGGGCCGACCAGGACGTCAGCCCGGTTACGGATCCGCTTCACCTTCCAGGCGTCCGCCACCGACCAGACGCCTAGCGCGTCCCCGTCCCGCACCACCCAGACCGGGGTGGCGACGGACGTGCCGTTCTTGCGGTAGCTGGTGATCAGCACGTACTTGCCCGCAGCGAGCCGGTCCAGGGGGCTGGTTTCGTCCATGGGCGGGAGTCTAGGTGCCGGGACGACATCTGCCCCCCGGCACCCTTCCCCTGTTGCTCGCCGTCACCAACGCGGCAGCCGCCGTTCGTACTCGGGCCGGATCCGCCGCATGTACCCGGTGTCGTCGCGGTCCCGGATGCCGGAGTCGAGGTAGCGGCGGTGGGCGCGGTCCAGGGCTTCGGGGTCCAGCTCGACGCCCAGGCCGGGGCCGGTCGGTACCTTCACCGCGCCGTCGCGGACCTCGATGGCGCCGGGGACGATGACGTCGGCGGCCGAGTTCCACGGGTAGTGCGTGTCGCAGGAGTGCGCGAGGTTCGGGATGGCCGAGCCGACGTGGGTCATCGCGGCGAGGCTGATACCCAGGTGCGAGTTGGAGTGCATGGACAGCTCGATGCCGAACGCCTCGCAGACGGCGGCGAGTTCACGGGTCCGGCGCAGTCCGCCCCAGTAGTGGTGATCGGTGAGGAGGACCTGGATCGCGTTCTGTTCGACGGCGGGCTTCAGGTGTTCCCAGGCGATCACGCACATGTTGGTGGCGAGCGGCATCGCCGCTTCCTTCGCGACCTCGGCCATACCGGGGATGGTGGCGGTCGGGTCCTCCAAGTACTCGATGACACCGTCGAGTTCACGGGCGACGTACTTCGAGGTCTCCACCGACCAGGCCGTGTTGGGGTCCAGGCGCAGAGGCTGTCCGGGGAAGGCCTCGGCGAGGGCCTTCATCGCGGCGATCTCCTCGTCGGGCGGGAAGACACCGCCCTTGAGCTTGAACGAGGTGAATCCGTACCGCTGTTGCATCAGCCGTGCCTGTGCGACGACCCCGGCCGGGTCGAGGGCCTCGCCCCATTCGTCGCCGATGGCTTCACGGCCGTCGAGGGCGGGGTGTTCGGCCCACTTGTAGAAGAGGTACGCGGCGAAGGGCACCGCGTCCCGGACCCTGCCGCCGAGCAGGTCGCTGACCGGGCGGCCGAGCAACTTGCCCTGGGCGTCGAGACAGGCGACCTCCACGGCCGAGGTGGCCCAGCCGCGTTCGTGGGAGCTGGGCACCGTCGGCGACAGGGCGGCGTCGATCGCGGCGGCGACGGCCGTCGTGTCGAAGACGTCCATGCCGACGACGACCTTCGCGGCCTCCTGGAGCCGTGCGAGGCGGGCGCTGCCGCCGGGCGACTCACCGAGGCCCACCGTGCCGTCCTCCAGGACGAGTTGGAGGATGGAGCGCAGGGCGAGCGGCTCGTGCACACCATCGGCGTTGAGCAGTGGCGGGTCGTCGAACGCGATGGGGGTGACGACGAGTTCGCGGATACGGGTGCCGGTTCCGGTGCCATTCACGTTCGTACTCCTGCCGTCGCTCATGCCGTCACTCCTACCGCCACTCGTGCTGTCGCTCATACGCGAACCGCCTCCAGACCGTGGTCGATGAGTTTCGCCAGCCGGGCCACATGCTCCGGCGTCGGGTCGAGCAGCGGGGCGCGTACGCCGCCGACGTCCAGGCCCCGGAGGGTCACCCCGGCCTTGACCAGCGACACCGCGTATCCCGGTACCTCGTCGCGGAGTTCGACGAGGGGGCCGTAGAACTCGTCGAGGAGCTTGGTGACCAGGGCCTCGTCGCCCTCCCCCAGCGCCCGGTGGAACGCGGTGGCGATCTCCGGGGCGAAGGCGAAGACGGCCGACGAGTAGAGGTCGACGCCGACGCCCTGGTAGGCGGCGGCCGTCATCTCGGCGGTGGGCAGGCCGTTGAAGAAGGCGAAGTCCTCGCCGCCGGGCAGTGCCCGGATCGCGCGCACGATGCGGTGCATGAGTTCGAGGTCGCCGATGCCGTCCTTGAGGCCGACGACCCCGGGCAGGGCGGCGATCTCGGCGGCGGTGGCCTCGGTGAGGCGGGCGGTGCCGCGCTGGTAGAAGATCACCGGCAGCCCGGCGGCCGACGTCACCTCACGCGCGTACCGGACGAGGCCCTGCTGCGGTGCGGTCACCAGGTACGGCGGCAGCAGCAGGATGCCGTCGGCGCCGGCCTCCCGGATGCGGGTGGCCTGGTCGACGGCCACGGGCAGCGGACCGCCGGCGGCGGCCAGGACGGGGACGCGGCCGGCCGTCGTGGCGACCGCGATCCTGGTCGCCCGTTCGATCTCGTCCGGCGTCAGCGCGTGGAACTCGCCGGTGCCGCAGGCGACGAACACCCCGCCGGCACCGGCCGCGACCCCGGCCTCGATGTGCCGGGCGAGGAGTTCCCCGTCCAGCGAACCGTCCGCCCCGAAGGGCGTGACCGGAAAGAACAGCACTCCTTGGAACTTCATGTCTCCCTCAAACGTGGGGGGTTGATGGGGTGTCAGCCTGTGGTGTGTAGGCCCATGCCGTGTCAGCCCTTGGTGGCACCGGCAGCGATGCCGGTGACCAGCGAGCGCTGGAGGAGCAGATAGACGATCAGGCTGGGTACGAGGGCGATGACCGCGCCCGCCAGCACCACCCCGGAGCCGACCTCGGGGTCGGTGCGCAGGATGGACAGGGCGACGGTGACCGTGTAGTCGGTGGGGTCCTTGGCGGCGATCAGGGGCAGCAGGTACTGGTCCCAGATCATGATGAAGCCGAGCACACCGGCCACACCCAGCGCGGGCTTGCACAGCGGCAGCACGATCTGCCACAGCATGCGCAGCTCACCGACGCCGTCGAGGCGGGCGGCCTCCTCGATCTCGTCGGGGATGTCCTTCATGAACTCGGTGAGCATCATCACCGAGAAGCCCCAGGCGCCCAGCGGCAGGATGACGCCCCAGACGGTGCCCTTGAGGTCGAGGTGGACCACCGGCACGTCGCCGAGGACCAGCGACAGCGGGATCGCGATGACCTCCTCGGGGAGCATCATCGTCAGCATGAACAGGGTCAGGATCAGGGCCTGGCCACGGAAGCGGTGCCGGGCCAGCGCGTAGGCGGCGAGCGTGCAGACCACGAGCTGGAGCAGCAGTCCGCCGCCCGCTATGACGAGCGAGTTGGCGAAGTAGTCCCAGATGCCGCGCTCGCCGGCCACCGTGAAGTTCAGCAGGGTGCTGTCGTGCGGGAGGAAGGAGAGGGAGGAGCCGCTGGCGTTCTTGGTGAAGGCGCCGGAGAGGATCGCGACGAAGGGCGCGGCGAAGACGGCCAGGGCGATCGCGCAGAGCAGGATGCGCAGGCCCCAGGCTGTGCCGGGCCTGTCGTTCCAGCCGAGTGCGGTGTCGAAGCGGGCCGGTGTGGTCCGCTGGGCCTTGCCGGACCGTCGTGCCGTCGGCTGCGGGACCGTCGTACGGACGGGGTCGATGACGGGGGCGCTCATCGCACGTCTCCCCTCTTGCGGAAGTGGTTGACCGTGACGGTGAGCAGCAGCGTCACGCAGAGCAGGACGACGGAGGCCGCCGAGGCGCCACCGATGTCGTTGCGGGTGAAGCCCAGGGTGTAGGCGCGGGTCATCCAGACCTCGGTGGACCCGGCCGGGCCGCCGCCGGTGAGGACGTACACCTCGGTGAAGACGCGTAGTCCGCGGATCGCGGCGAGCGTGAGGACGATGCCGAGGGCGGGGCGGATCGCGGGCAGGGTGACGTACCGCAGCCGCTGCCAGAGGGAGACGCCGTCCATCGCGGCGGCCTCGTACAGCGAGCGGTCGACGCCCGCGAGGCCGGCCATGATGATGACCATGTTGTAGGGGGCCCAGATCCAGATGCCCATGGCCATCGTCGACCACAGGGCGATGCCCGGGTTGTCGAGGAACTGGACGGGGCCGAGCCCGAGGAAGTGCAGGCCGCTGTTGAGGAGGCCGTCGGAGGTCGGGTAGTACATCAGCCGCCACAGCTCGCCGACGACCGCGGTGGCGGTGACCGCGGGCAGGAAGACGGCGGTGCGCACGATCTTCAGCGAGCGGGCCTGGCCCTCCAGGAGCAGGGCGAGGACGAAGCCGAGGAGGATGGCGCCGAGGGACTGGCCGATGCCGAGGACCAGGGTGTGTCCGATGGCGTCCTGGAAGCGGTGGTCGGTCAGGACCCGGGTGTAGTTGTCGAGGCCGGTCCACTTGTCGCCGAGGAAGGGCCGGACGTCGAAGAAGCTGAGCCAGACGCCCTTGGCCATCGGCCAGAACTTGAAGACGAGGGCGAGCAGCAGGCCGGGGGCGAGGAACAGCCACGGCACCACGGACTTCTTGGTGAGGACCCGGCCGCCGCGCGCCGCGGGGGTGGTCACGGTAGCGGTCATTTCAGCAGGTCCTGGTCCTTGAGGTCACCGTCGAGGGTCTCGTTCAGCTCGCCCAGCTGGGAGCGGACGTCACTGCCGCAGTACGTGAAGATCGCGTTGAGGCTGTCGGCGGTGTCCTGCTTGATCGGGGCGAAGTCGGGCGCGTTCGGGAACTGCTGCGAGGCGTCCTCGTAGGCCTTCTGCACCACGCTCCAGCGGGGGTCGTCGCGGACCGTGGCCGCGTCGAGCGTGGAGTTCACGGGGATGCGGACGACGGGCTGGTTCTCGCCGGTCATGGCGAGCTTCTGGCCCTCGGGAGAGACGAGGAAGGCGGCGAGTGCCTGTTCCTGCTTCGTCTTGCCGGTCCTCGCGCCGAAGTAGATGTTCTCGCCGTCGGCCAGTACGTCACCGCCGGCCGGCCCTGCGGGGGCCGGGACGACCTCGTACTTGTCCTTGCCGAGGGTCTGGTCGAAGGTGGCGATGTTGTACGGGCCGGTCAGGTACATCCCGGCGTTGCCGTCCTGGAAGTTGGTGGCCGTGGAGGTGACGGCGGTCAGGGCGCCGGGCTGGGTGACAGCGTTGTCACCGCAGAAGAGGTTGTCCTTCATCCAGGTCACGGTGTCGACGGCGGCGGCCGAGTCCATGGCCGCCCTGTAGGTGCCCTTGCCGTCGGGTTCGACGATCTTCGCGCCGCCCTGCCAGAGGAAGCTGGCGCCCCACCAGGCGGCGTAGCCGTTCTGGGCGCTGCCGGGGACGACCATGCCGTAGGTGTCGGCCTTGCCGTCGCCGTCCGGGTCGCGGGTGGCGAAGGCCTTGGCGACGCTCAGCATCTCCTGCCAGGTGGTGGGTGCCTTGAGGCCGAGCTTGGCCAGCCAGTCCTTCCTGATCATCAGGGTCTGGGCCTGGCGGGAGTAGGGGATGCCGTAGTGCCTGCCGTCGATACCGACGGTCGAGGACCAGGACTGGGCAGTGATCTGCCCGTGGCCCGCGATCGAGTCGGGGTCGACGACCTTCAGGAGCCCCTGGCTCTGATAACTGCCCATCAGCGCCGTGTCGTTGATCATGACGTCCGGCAGGTCCTTGGTGGACGCGCGGCTCTGCAGCTGCTGGTCGAAGTTGATGACCGGCTGGTAGTCGATCCTGATCCCGGTCTTCTTGGTGAAGGCGGCGAACACCCGCTCGTAGGTGGCGGCGGGGTCCGGGTTGCTCCGGGTCCACACCTCCAGCGTGTTCGGGTCGCCGCCGGCGCTGTCGGAGCCGGCTCCGCAGGCGGCCGTCCCGAATGCGAGCCCCGTGGCGACGAGCCCGGCGGCCAGGCGGCGACTTCGTCGGCGATCGCCCATGGAAGCTCTCCGTTCATATCCGTGAACGTCTTTCACGAATCTAAATGATCGCTGTAAGCTACGAACGGTTTCATCCGTATGTCAATACATGGTTCGGAGTTTTCACGGACGTCACACGACCCGCCCCGCGCCGATAACCAGATGCCCTTCCGGACCCCGGTGGGGGATGCTGGCCCGTGTGACCCGGCAGCCCACGGAAGTCGAGATCGCCTGCGACGAGTCGGGGTCGGACGGCGAGAACCTGACCGGCGGGAACACCGACGTCTTCGCGCACGGCAGTGTGGATGTGCCCATGGCGGACGCGTCGGCGGCGATCCGGGAGATCCGCGACCGGATCCGGTCGCCCGCCGAGGAGTACAAGGCGAACCATCTGCTCCGGGAGAAGCACCGGGCGGTCCTGGAGTGGACGCTCGGCCCCTCGGGACCGCTGCACGGGCACGCGTACGTCCATCTCACGGAGAAGACGTTCTTCATGGTGGAGCGGGTCGTCGACCTGCTCCTCGGCGACCCGGCCGGCGCCGCTCCTCTCTTCCGCGCGGGCGCGCACACCTTCGGGGACGAGCGCTGGAAGGCGTTCCTGACGGCGTCCAACGCCCTGCTCCGGGTACGCGGTGACGCGGACGCCGATCCGGGGGCGCCCGTCGACGCGTTCCTCCGCGCGGTGGACGCCCTGGCCGAGCAGGCGCCGGACCTCCGGGACCGGGACATGACGGACGTGGCGGACGTGCTGAAGCTGCTCGGCGGCGCCCGCTCCCGGGCCGCGGACCACCGGGCCCGGCTGCTCGCCGCCCCCGCCCTGATCCCCGTACTGAACCCGCTGCTGCCCGCGATCGTGCGGACGGCCGCGCGCTGGAGTGCGGGCGGGCGGGCCGTCACGCTGGTGCACGACCGGCAGAACATGCTGACGGAGGAGCGCATCGAGTGGCTCAGAGAGACGGCCCGGATCGAGGGGCTGCGGCTGGTCGTCGCACGGGACGACACACGGGTCCAGCTGGCCGACTTCCTCGCCGGGATCGCCCGCAGCATCGCCTCCCACGAGCTGAACGGACGCGGTGACGCGACGCTGACGGCGCTGCTGCGGCCTTACGTGGCGAGCGGGGCCAGCGGTTCCGCCTGGGGTTCCGTCTGGGGCGACGAGCGCAGCAAGGGACGGCTTTTCGGGGCTGTTCACAGCTGATCCGTTCCGTTCCCTCGCCAACATCAACAACCTTGTCTAGATTGCCGGTTGACACTCGCTCGCAGGTGCCCCAGGAGCTGCTTCCGTGCCCGAGAACTCCCCTGCCGCGTCGCTGCACACGCGGATCAACTCGCGACAGCCGCACACCGCCCGGATCTGGAACTACTGGCTCGGCGGCCGGGACCACTACGAGGTCGACCGCACGGCCGGTGACCGCATCCGCGAACTGCACCCGGGCATCGGCGAGTACGCCCGCGCGGACCGGCTCTTCCTGGGGCGGGCCGTACGGCATCTGGTCACCGCGTGCGGGATCCGGCAGTTCCTCGACATCGGGACCGGGTTACCGACCGCCGACAACACCCACGAGGTCGCCCAGCGGATCGCGCCGGACGCCCGGGTCGTGTACGTGGACAACGATCCGCTCGTCATGGTCCATGCCCGCGCCCTCCTCACCAGCACACCCGAGGGGCGCACCGACCATCTCGACGAGGACCTGCGCAACGTCGACGCGATCCTCGAACAGGCCGCGCGCACCCTGGACTTCACCCGGCCCGTCGCCCTGATGCTGCTCGGGGTGGTCATCTTCCTCGGCGACGACGAGGACCCGTACGGCGTCGTACGACGGCTGCTGGACGCCCTTCCCCCGGGCAGCCATCTCGCGCTGTCGCACACCATCACCGGACCTGGGCTGGCCGAGGTGGACTCGGCGGTGCGGTACTGGAACGCGCACGGCACGCCCCGGCTGGTCCAGCGCACCCCGGAGGCGGTGGCGCGCTTCTTCGACGGGCTGGAACTCCTGGATCCGGGGGTCGTGTCCTGCTCGCGCTGGCGGACGGAGAGACCCTGCCCCGGGGAGGACGAGCCGGCGGAGGTCGCCATGTACTGCGGAGTGGCCCGCAAACCCTGACGGGATCTTGGGCCGGGTGAACACGAACACCCCCTGCCACGTATGGAAGTGAGGGCCACTCAACGACCGGAGGGCCCCGCGGTGTCCACACCGCGAGTTCGGGGTTCGGGAGCCATTGATGAGGCACGCACGACGACGGATCGTCCGGCGAGCGACACGGCTGGCGGCCGTCGGCGGAGTCATCCTCGGCGGACTGATGGTCACCCAGGCCGTGGCGACCGAACCGCCGCAAGTCACCGATCTTCCCCTCAGCTCCGCCCAGGCGGCCGGCACCACCGGCAGCGGCCTCGTCAGCGAACTCGGCACCGAGCGTACGGCGGGCAGCTGGATCGCGGACGACGGGAAACCGGTCGTCGCGGTGACCGACGAGGAGGCCGCGGCGGAGGTCAAGAAGGCGGGCGCCCGGCCCAAGGTCGTCGACTACAGCATGGACACCCTCAAGTCCGCGACGGAGACGCTGCGTTCGGCGCCGCGCGTGGCGGGCACAGCGTGGTCGGTCGACTACACCAAGAACGAGGTGGTCGTCCAGGCCGACACCACGGTGTCGAAGGCCGACTGGGCCAAGCTGTCCGCGGTCGCCGAGGAGATCGGCGGCTCCGTACGCATGGAGCGCACCCAGGGCACCTTCACCACGCGGATCAACGCGGCGCAGCCGATCCTGTCGACCGGCGGGCGCTGCTCGGCGGGCTTCAACGTGACCAACGGGACGGCCGACTTCATCCTCACGGCCGGGCACTGCGGGCCCAACGGTTCGGTCTGGTTCGCGGACTCCGGGGGCGCGCAGGAGATCGGCAAGACGATCAGCAGCAGCTTCCCCATCAACGACTACTCGCTGATCCAGTACGACGGCGGCTCGGCCGGTGACGGCGCCGATGTCGTCGCCATCGGCGACGGCCGGGGCGTACGCATCACGGGCGCGGCCGATCCGACCGTCGGCCAGAAGGTGTTCCGCAGCGGCAGCACCACCGGGCTGCGCAACGGCGAGGTGACCGGGCTCAACGCCACGGTCAACTACCCGGAGGGCACGGTGTCGGGCCTGATCGAGACCACCGTGTGCGCCGAATCCGGCGACAGCGGCGGGCCGTTGTTCTCCGAGGGCATCGCGCTCGGGATCACCTCGGGCGGCAACGGGGACTGCACGGCCGGCGGTACGACGTTCTTCGAGCCGGTGACGAAGGCGTTGAGCTCGCTCAACGTTCGGTTGATCGGGCAGGCGGGGCAGGCTGCCGCGCCGGCGCCGTCCGCTACGGCTACGCAGAGTGCGATTGCCCCCGGGGACGCTCAGCCGGGGTCGGTGGCGCCGGTTACGGGTGGGTCCGCCGGGGAGGCGTTGCTGGAGCGGCTCTCGGATCCCAAGAACGTGGGGCCTGGGCTGTTGATCGTGGGGGGCAGCCTGATCGCTCTGGTCGCTACGCGGTGGTTCCGGGTGGAGCAGGATCGGCGGGACTATCGGCGGTCCTACTCGGCTACGTGGAGTTGAGTTGGGAACTCGGGGCGGCAGGTAGTTCGTTTGCCACCGGGCGGTGGGGGCTGGTCGCGCAGTTCCCCGCGCCCCTTTTTGGGGCCTCCGGCCTCCAAAAAAGGAGACGCACGAAAGGCCGGGGCTTACGCGCTGCTCTGCGCGGCCCCGGCCCTGCTGTTGCTCTGCTGAACGAAAGTGTTACGCGTCGTGCCCGGGGTGCGGGGAGACCGCGGCCCATTCGGCTACGAGCTGCTGATAGGTCAGCCGCTGCTCGGTGCTGAGGATCCCGCCCGACCGGAGCCAGAGGGCCCGGATCTCTTCGTTGACGTCGGCTGCCGATCGATCAGGGGCGGATTGAAGAGTGGTGGACATGCTGTGAAGCATATGACGACACCCGTGAAAGCCGAATCGGTTAAAACCGACCTTTCCGACATTACGGACCGTGTTGCTGATCACGTCCATCGGCCGCCCCGAGCACCAGCACCTGGATGGCGAGTACGGCGGCCCCGCGCGCCCAGTCGTGGAAGTCGGAGACCTTGGTCTCCAGGTTGACGGGGTCGGCGAGCGGATGGCGGTTGGCTCGGATGCTCTCCTCTACCGCGCCACCGGCCGCCTCGACGAGCCCGACCCCCTCTCCCGCCAACAGGATCTTCTCGGGCATCGCGAAGTTGGCGATCTGCGCGACCAGCGTGCCGAGGGCGCGGGCCGCCTCGTCGATGACGCGGGCGGCCATGGGGTCGTCGGTGACGGCCCGGGTGAGGATCTCCTCGTACGTCAGGTCGTGGCCGGTGGCGGCGCGGATCTGGTAGCGGATGCTGGGGATGGTGAGCAGGGAGATGGCACTGCCGCGCTCCCCGTCGGGGGTGAGCGGCCCGTTCGGGTTGACGATCCAGCGGCGCCCTATGCCCAGGCCGTCCTCGGAGGACGGGATCCGTCGGCCGCCGCTGACCAGGCCGTAGCCGAGGCCGGCTCCTATGGTGAGGACCGCGAAGCGGTCCAGGCCCCGGCCCGCGCCGAACCAGCTCTCGGCCTCGACGAGGGCGTTCACGTCGTTCTCCACGACCACCCGCAGGCCGGTGCGCTCCTCGACGAGGGCGGCGAGCGGGACGTCGTACCAGTCGAGGAAGACGGAGTCGGCGACCACCGCACGGTTGTCGACGCGTCCGCCGACGCCGATCCCGATACCGGCCACGGCGGGATGGGCAGCGGTCAGCTCCGCCGCCAACTCTGCGACCACGTCGGCCACTTGGCCCGGGTCATGGGTGGTGAGGGGCCGGTCGAGGCGGGCGACGACCTCACTGCGGAGGGTGGTCACGACGCCGTAGACCATGTCCGCGGTGATCTTGAAGCCGAGGAAGGCTCGGGACTCGGCGACGACGTCGAGCGGTTGCGAGGGGCGCCCCTGCCGCACCTCGGCCGGGGAACCGGCGTCGGGCACCTCGACGAGCAGGCCCGATTCGAGCAGCGGTTTGGTCAGCCGGGTGAGGCTGCCGGCCGAGAGGTCGAGCCGCCGGGCGAGTTCGGCGCGGGACAGCGGGCCGTGGACGAGCACCTCGATCGCCACCGAGCGCTCCCCGGGGCTCAGCGGCGGCCAGCCGTCGGCCAGTGCGGTCATGACGATCAGACCCCTCACCTTTTCTTTCGACCTGGAACTAACAGGGCGATCATACGTCTCGATACGCCTCGATCACTGTCCCGAAAAAGATATCTCCCCGCACCTTGACGGATGGATTCTTTCGCCTCGAAAGTAAGTGCCCTGAGGACGAGCCGCCGACGAGCAGACGAGGGAGTCGCTCCATGACCGTCGCCTCCACCAGCCCACCCCTGCGTCGACCACGCGGCGACGGCGCGCTCGCGGCGCTCTTCGTCGCCCCGGCGATGCTGGGCTTCCTGGTGTTCCTGCTCTGGCCGACGCTGCGGGGCGTCTACCTGAGCTTCACGCGCTTCAACCTGCTGACCCCGGCCGAGTGGGTGGGGCTCGACAATTATGTCCGGATGGTCAACGACCCCATCTTCTGGGACTCGTTGACGGTGACCGTCGAGTACGTCGCCATCAACATAGGTGTGCAGACGGTGTCGGCGCTCGCCATCGCCGTACTGCTCCAGCGGCTGACCCAGTCGGCGGTGCTGCGCGGGATCGTGCTCACCCCCTATCTGATGTCGAACGTCGTCGCGGGCATCGTCTGGCTCTGGATCCTCGACACCCAGCTCGGCATCGGCAACGAGATCGTCGCGGCCCTCGGCTTCGACCGCATCCCGTTCCTCGCGGACGAGACCTGGGCGATCCCGACGATCGCGCTGATCAACGTCTGGCGGCACGTCGGTTACACCGCGCTGCTGCTCTTCGCGGGACTCCAGGCCATCCCGAGCGACATGTACGAGGCGGCCAAGGTGGACGGGGCGAGCGAGTGGCGGATGTTCTGGCGCATCACGATGCCCCTGCTGCGGCCGATCCTCGCGGTGGTGCTGATCATGACGGTGATCGGCTCGTTCCAGGTGTTCGACACGGTCGCGGTGACGACGGCGGGCGGTCCGGCGAACGCCACCAACGTCCTCCAGTACTACATCTACGGCTCCGCCTTCGGCCGCTTCCAGTTCGGCTACGCCTCCGCGATGTCGGTGGCCCTGCTGGTCGTGCTGAGCGCGATCACCTTCCTCCAGTACCGGCTCACCCGGGCCGGCCACACCGACCTCGGCTGACCGGACCGGAAGGAGCACACACACCATGACGACTCTGACTTCACCGGCCCCGACGCCGACACCGACCAAGGTGGTCGTACGACCGCTGCGGCGCGGGCCCTCCCTCGGGCGGATCGCCGCCTGGGCGGTGCTGGCCGCGATCCTGCTGGTCACCCTGCTGCCGTTCTACTGGATCCTGCGCACCGCCCTGTCCACCAACGCGGGCCTCGCGGCGAACCCCTCCGACCCGCTGCCGGTGGGCCTCACCACCGGCGGGTTCGAGCGGGCGCTCGGGCTCCAGTCGACCAAGGAGGCCATCGCGCAGGGCGGTGCGGGCGGCGGCCTGGACTTCTGGCGCTATCTCCTCAACTCGGTGCTCGTGTCGACCCTGATCACCGGCTGCCAGATCTTCTTCTCGGCGATGGCCGCGTACGCCTTCGCCCGGCTGCGCTGGCGCGGCCGGGACACCGTCTTCGGGCTCTTCCTGGCGGGCCTGATGGTCCCGGCCATCTTCACCCTGCTGCCGAACTTCGTCCTCATCAAGCAACTCGGCCTGGTGGACAACCTGTTGGGAATCGCCCTGCCGACGATGTTCATGACGCCGTTCGCGGTGTTCTTCCTGCGCCAGTTCTTCATGAACATCCCGCGCGAGGTCGAGGAGGCGGCCCTGCTGGACGGTGCCGGCAAGGTCCGCGTCTTCTTCCGGGTGCTGCTGCCGATGGCGTCCACACCGGTCATCACGCTCTCGATCCTGACGTACATCACCGCCTGGAACGACTACTTCTGGCCGCTGATGGTGTCGTACAGCGACAGTTCGCGCGTGCTGACGGTGGCGCTGGCGATCTTCCGGGCACAGACACCACAGACCGGCGTCGACTGGTCGGGGCTGATGGCGGCGACGCTCATCGCCGCGCTGCCGATGGTCGTGCTGTTCGCGTGCTTCACACGGCGCATCGTGAGTTCCATCGGCTTCACGGGCATCAAGTGACGGCGTCGACGGCGTCAACTGAGAGGACGGACATGCGAATTCGTACGGTCGTGGCGCTGACCGGAGCCCTGGCGCTGTCCCTCGTGACCGGCTGCGCGCAGGGCGGGGCGGCCGGTTCGTCGTCGGACACGGTGACGTACTGGCTGTGGGACGCCAACCAGCAACCCGCCTACCAGGCCTGCGCGAAGGACTTCCAGAAGGAGAACCCCGGACTGACGGTGAAGATCACCCAGTTGGGCTGGGACGACTACTGGACCAAGCTCACCGCGAGCTTCATCGCGGGCACCCAGCCGGACGTGTTCACCGACCACATCGTGAAGTTCGGCCAGTTCGCCGATCTGAAGGTCCTCGAACCGCTGGACGACCTCGGCATCGACGAGTCCGCCTACCAGCCCGGCCTCGCCGCCAACTGGATCGGCCAGGACGGCCACCGCTACGGCGCCCCGAAGGACTGGGACACCGTCGCCCTCTTCTACAACCGCAAACTGACGGACGCCGCCGGTCTCACTGCCGCACAGCTCAACGGCCTCTCCTGGAACCCGAAGGACGGCGGCACCTTCGAGAAGGCGGTCGCGCACCTCACCGTCGACGAGAACGGCAAGCGGGGCGACGAGCCCGGCTTCGACAAGGACAACGTCAAGGTGTACGGCCTCGCCACCAACGGCGCCGGCGACGGTGACGGCCAGACCCAGTGGAGCACGTTCGCCGCCTCGGCGGGCTGGACCTATACGAACGAGAAGCGCTGGGGCACCGAGTACCAGTACGACAGCAAGACCTTCCAGTCGGTGATCAAGTGGTACTTCGGCCTGGCGAAGAAGGGCTACATGGCCCCCTTCACGGACTACAACATCGCGTCCAACCAGGCCAACACCCAGGTCGCCTCGGGCAAGGCGGCAGCGGCGTTCGACGGTGCCTGGATGATCTCGTCGTACGACGGCTTCAAGGGCCTGGACGTCGCCACCGCCGTCACTCCGGCCGGGCCGACGGGCAAGCGGGCGACGATGATGAACGGCCTCGCCGACTCCATCACCAAGGGCGCCCACAACAAGGCGGGCGCCAAGAAGTGGGTCAAGTACCTGGCGTCCGCCGAGTGCCAGCGCACGGTGGGGAGTTACGGCACCGTCTTCCCGGCCACGCCCGACGGCACGAAGGCCGCGGTGGCCGCGTACAAGAAGAAGGGCATCGACGTCTCGGCGTTCACCAGGCCGGTCGCCGACGAGAAGGCCGGCGGGAAGGAGTTCGCCACCTTCTCCTACCCCATCACCAACTACGCGGCGGACGTCTTCGCGTTGATGCACCCGGCCATGCAGGACATCTTCGGCAACGGCAGGTCCGTGACCAGCCTCGACCGGACCAACAGCCAGATCAACCTGATCCTCGACCAGTGACGGCAACCGGCACACCGGTCGAACAACGAATGAAGGGCACGCACTCCATGACGTTCTCCCTCGGCATCGTGGGCGCCGGGCAGTTCTCCGGCCAGTTCGCCAAGCTGTTCCTCGCCCATCCGGGCGTCGGCGAGGTGTACGTGACCGACCTCCTGCCGGAGCGGGCGGACCAACTGGCCGCGGCAGAAGGCCTGTCGGGCACCTTCCCCTCGTACGAGGCGATGCTGGAGTCGCCCGCGGTCGACGCGGTGGCGATCTTCACCCAGCGCTGGACCCACGGCCCGCTGGTCCTCCAGGGGCTCGGCGCGGGCAAGCACGTGTACTCGGCGGTGCCGATGGCGGTCAGCGCGGCGGAGATCGAGGCGATCATCGAGGCCGTACGGGCCACCGGGCTCACCTACATGATGGGTGAAACGAGTCAGTACAACCCGGCGACCGTCCACGCCCGCAACCGGATGGCCGAGGGCGCCTTCGGCAGGATCTTCTACGCCGAGGGCGACTACGTCCACGACATGGACCTCGGGTTCTACGAGGCCTACCAGTACAGCGGCGGCGAGAACTGGAAGGCGACCGCCAGCTATCCCCCGCTCCTCTACCCGACGCACTCGGTGGGCGGGGTGCTCGGCGCCTGGCAGACGCACGCGGTGAGCGTGTCGGCGATCGGGGTGCGGGACGAGCGCGGCGACGGCGTCTTCGACAAGGAGGTCAGCCAGTTCGGCAACGACTACTCCAACGCGAGCGCGCTGTTCGAGGTCGCGGGCGGCGGTTCGTTCCGTACGAACGAGTTCCGCCGCGTCGGCTACCCCTCGCAGATCCGGGAGTCGCGGTTCCGGTTCTTCGGTACGGACGCGAGCATGGAACAGCTCGCCACGGTCGCCTTCTGGCAGGACAAGAAGGGGGTCACGGACATCAGCGAGCTGCTGGAACCCAAGCCCACCATGGCTCCTGACGATCCGTCACTCCAGCACATCGCCCCGGACCTGCGGGCCGCGTTCACCTCGGGCTCGGCCCCGGTGCACGACCGGTCGCGCCTGCCGAGGGAGTTCGACAACCTGCACAACGGCCACGAGGGCAGCCACCACTTCCTGGTCGACGACTTCGTGACGGCGGTCAACACCCGCACTCTGCCGACGGTGAACGCGTGGGTGGCCGCCCGCTACACCCTGCCGGGCGTCGTGGCGCACGACTCGGCGCGGCAGGGCGGGGCTCGGCTGGAGATCCCGGACTTCGGGGACGCGCCCGAGGCGTGAGCCCAGCTCCTCGGCGGCGGGAGCGGGGGCGGCCGGGTGCTGTCAGGTGCCCGGCTTGCGCCCGTACACGAAGACGTCGTCGCCGTTCTTCAGGAGCGACCAGTACTTCTTGGCGGTCGTCTTCGTCATGTTGACGCAGCCGTGCGAGCCCGGCGGGTTCCACATGCTGAGGCCGACCGAGTGGAAGGCCTGGCCGCCGTCGAAGAACTGGCTGTAGGGCATGGGCACGTTGTAGATGGACGAGACGTGGTCGATGTCCCGCCAGTAGATCTTCTTCAGTCCGGTGCGGGTCTCGTAGTTGTTGCGGCCGGTGCGGACCGGCACCGGGCCGTAGACGAGACGGCTGCCGTCCTGGATCCAGCTGAGCTGGAGCGTGAGGTTGACGCAGGCGATACGGCCCTTGTTCGTCGGGCACTTGCCTGCCTTGTTGGGCTTGTTGCCGACGGCCCGCTGCTTCAGCATCAGGTCCATCACTCCCCAGGTGACGGGACCCGCGTAGCCCTGGTTGGGGGTGATGCCGTGCTTGTTCTGGAAGGCGCGGATGGCCTTGCAGTCACCGACCGACTGCACGCCGTCGACGGGCCGTCCGAGGAACTTCTCGACCTTCTTCTGGTACGGGCCGGTCTGTGTCGTACAGCTCGCGGCCTGCGCCGGGGCGGTGCCGAGCACCAGCGTGAGCGGCGCCACCAGCGCCGTGATCCCGAGCGCGACGGCGCCTCGTCTGCGTGCGTCCCCCATGGTGGAACCTCTCTCGTGCGTACTGCGTGCGGGTGGTCATGTGCGTTGTCTGCGAGCTAGACCGGCGTTTCGGGTGATCGGTTGTGGTAAAGCGCGGGCCGGGACGAAACGGTGACATTGCGGCCGGGGATCTACGTCGTCTCCTGCTCCGTTTTCTGCCCCGTCCCCGGCTCCGCGACCCTGCGGAACCCCGTATTGACGGCCGTGAGGCCGCCGTCGACGCGCAGGGTGGTGCCGGTGATCCAGGCCGCGTCGGACGAGGCGAGGAACGCGACGGCCGCGGCGATGTCCTCCGGTTCGCCGATCCGCCCCAGGGGGTACAGCTCGCGCAGCGCCTCCAACTCCCCGTCACGGCCCGCCCAGGCCGTGGTCCGTACGGTGCCCGGCTCGACCAGGTTGACGCGGACCCCACGGGCGGCGGCGTGCCCCGCGAGGGTACGGGTGAGGGAGGCGAGGCCCGCCTTGGCCGCGCTGTAGGCGTGGTTGCCGAAGGACTGGACGCCGTTGACCGAACCGATGCTCACGACGGCGCCCCGGCCGGAGGCCACCAGGTGCGGGAGGGCGGCCCGGCAGCAGCGGTAGGCACCCGTCAGGGTGAGGTCGCGGTCCCAGGTCTCGTCGAGCTGGTCCTCGAACAGCGGGACGTCGGGCGTACAGCCGTAGGCGTTGTTGACCAGGACGTCGAGCGAGCCGAAGGAAGCGACGGCACGGTCGACGGCGGCCTCGACCGAGGCCCGGTCGGCCACGTCGCACACGAACGCCTCGACGGCCAGGCCTCGTTCACGCAAAGCCACCGCCGTGCGCTCGGCCGCGTCGAGGTCGACGTCGGTCACCAGGACCCGCGCGCCCTCCTCGGCCAGCCTCCGCGCGGTGGCCGCGCCGATCCCCCGGGCCGCGCCCGTGACCAGAACCCCGTATCCCTCGAAGCGCCGCGACGATGTCATGGACAGACGGTACTGTCCCGGAGATCAACTGGGCGGATAACGTGCGGACATGTCCGCGTTCATTCAGCAACTCCCCGCGCTCATAGGTGTCGTCATCGGCGCGCTCGGCTCCTACTGGGCCGTCGCACGAGGGGAACGTGTCCGCTTCCGCCGGGAACGGGAGGCCCGTTGGGAGGAGCGGCTGCTCGCGGTGTACACGGACTACGCGCGGGTGCTCAAGAAATCGGTCACCCTGACGTACCGGGTCGCGGCGAGCCTCGGCAACGACCCGCACCCGCATCCGCTGACCCCCGAGGAGGCGGCACCGCTCATCGCCGAGGCCACCGTCGCCAGGGACCCGTACGGGGAGGCACTGCTTCTGCTGGGCGACCCCGAGGTGGTGGCGAAGGCACGGGAGTGGGTCGCCACGCTGCTGGAGATGGAAGCGTTCCTGCGGGAGCGGACCGAGGATCCGGCGGCCTGGCAGGTGCTGCTGGAGCGCCAACGGGCCGGACGAGAGGGCTACTACGCGGCCGTACGCAGCGATCTAGCCCTGCCGCCGGGCCACTCGGCGCGCTGGCCGGTCCTGTCGGCTCCCGGAAACGCGGGGGACCCGACAGGCCGCACCTGAGGTACCCCTACCGGTATCCGCTCGCGTCCGCCGGTTTCCCCGCGTCCTGGACCTCGACCATGTAACGCCAGGCGTCCGGGCGGCTGCCGTCGAGGTCGGTGAAGCCGTACACCTGGGCGAGTTGGCCACTGGAGAGGGACTGGCCGTTCCAGCGGGACAGGTCGGGATCGGACGCCAGGGCGGTCACCGCGCGGCCCACGAAGCGCGGAGTCTCCGAGATCCCGAAGTGCGGGATGCGTTCCAGGGCATCCCGCCAGTTCTCCTCGCCGACGCCGAAGTGTTCGAGCATCATCTCGGAGCGCAGCCAGCCGGGGGTCAGCGCGACGGCGGTGGCGCCGCGCGGGCCGAGTTCATGGCCGAGGGCGAAGCCCATGCGCAGCACGGACGACTTGGCGAGGTCGTAGAAGAAGGAGAGCCGGTAGTTGTCCCGGTTGTATTCGGCGGTGCCGTCGGTCATCTCGACGACCAGGCCGCCGGGGTTGCGCAGCAGCAGGGGCAGGGCGTGGTGGCTGGTGATCGCGTGGGTCTCGACGGCGAGGCGCAGCAGCCGCAGCCCGTTGTCCAGGTCGTGCTCCCAGACCGGGCTCTCCCACTCGAAGAGGTTCTCGCCGCCCCAGATGTCGTTGACGAGGACGTCGAGCCGGTTCTGCTCCTCGGCGATACGGTCCACCAGTGCCTTGACCTGGGTGGGGTCGAGATGGTCGGTGGGTACGGCGATGCCGTGGCCGCCCGCCGCGGTGACCAGGTCGGCGGTGTCCTCGATGGTCTCCGGCCGGTCGTACTCGGAGCGCTGCTTCCGGGTGCTGCGTCCGGTCACGTAGACGGTGGCCCCGGCGGCCCCGAGTTCCACGGCGATACCGCGTCCGGCTCCGCGGGTCGCGCCCGCGACCAGGGCGACCTTGCCCGCCAGTTCTGTGTCCTGCCGCATGTCCGTGTCTCCTCCGCGTGTGACCACTGGCCCGACCGGCCCGGCCCACGGACCGGCGTCACGTCCAGGGTGTCGCCAATTCCGGACATCCGCTGTCCGGTATTCCGCTCACGGCGTGCCGCAGCGCGGGCAGGTGCTCCGCCAGCGGGACCAGGCCCACGTCCTGGCGGCGTTCCTCGACCGTCTCCGGGTGGCGGATCGGGTACGGGCAGAGCGTGCCGGCGTCGATGCGGGTGCCGTAGAACTGCGGCTGGTCCAGTTCGACCGCGCAGTGGTCGGCGATGTAGGCGTGGTGCACGGCCGGGCAGCCGCCGTCCGCCACGGCCTCGGCGATCAGATCGCGGCAGGTCAGCTGGAAGCCGAGGTCGGCGGTGTGCAGCAGGATCATGAGGGCCGCCGTGGAGGCGGGCTCGCCGACCTGACCGGCCTCCGGCCAGCCGCGCCGGGCCACGGCCGCCCTGAGGGCGTCGGCGTTGGCGGCGCGGCACCGGGTGACGAAATGCCGGTTGAGGGCGGTGGGGTCCTCGCGGGCCCGGCGGGTCAGGTGCTGGTCCTCCTCGGCCCTGCGCACCAGTTCGGCGGCCAGGGCTGCCAGGGCTGCGGGTGGCGGTTCTGCCGCCGGACCTTGTGCGTTCTCGGTCTCCATGGGCGGTGCGCTCCTCATACCGTTCTCCTGCCCCCGACGACGTTCACGTCTTCTCTCCTGTGACCAGCGAGAACCACACCTTCTTGCCCGGGGTGCCCGGGTCCGGCGGTGCCGTCCCCCAGTCGTCCGCGAGCGCGGCGACGATGGACAGTCCCCGGCCCGACTCGGCCGCGGTGCCGGACGTACGCGGCCGGGGCAGCATGGGTGAGGGGTCCGACAGTGTGACGCGCAGGTCGTGCTCCGTGTGTTCGAGGACGAGGGCGATCGCGTCGGCCGGGCCGGCGCCCGCGTGCCGGACCGCGTTCGCGAACAGTTCGTCCGTCGCGAGGACGGCGTCGTCGAGCAGGTGGGAGAGCTGCCAGAGGGTGAGATGCGCGGCCACTGTGCGCCGTACCCAGGCCGCACACGAAGGGTGCGCGGGCACCGCGACCTGGAACAGGCGGGGCCTGCTGAGGGAGATCAAGGGAGCCTCACCATGTAGTTCACGTACACGTACCCGTCCACATACCCGTCTGTGCCTGCGTCTGTGTCCACGTCGTCCATGCGGTCCAGGCGTTCCGTCAGGTCCCGGTGGTCCGTCCGGTGCGGTCCTCGCGGGCCGCCCGGTCCGGTGTCGTCCACCGTCCGCCACCCGGCCCGGCACACGGAGGTCCGGCGACGGCCGGGTAAGCCAGGCGGGTATGCCGCGGGTGCCGTCATGAGGACTCCTTCCGGTGCGCCGGAGCGCCGGTGGCTGTTGTCGAAGACAACAGCACCGGGGGTCTGCCGGGACAGGGAGTGCGGGGGTTGTCCGGTTGCATATGCGTAGTGGCGGGGGCGGTAGGTTCCCGTTCATGGAGTACGTGAACGAAGGCCGGGCCACCGGCTCGCGGTACCGCTCCGGCGGCCCGGCCGGGGTACGGGGCAAGAGGGTGCTGGTCACCGGGGGCACCCGGGGGCTCGGCGAGCGCATCGTGCGGCTGCTGCTCGCGGAGGGCGCACGGGTGGCGACCTGTGCGCGCACGGAGTCCGGGCTGGCGGCGCTCCGGGCCTCCCTGGACGAGGAGTCCCGCGGCCGGCTGCTCACCGAGGTGCTGGACGTGGTGGAGCCCGATCGGCTGGAGGACTTCACCGACACTGCGGCGAAACGTTTCGGCGGGGCTCTCGACGGGGTCGTCGCCTGTGTCGGGGGCTCGCGAGGCGGGCGCCTCGAACGCTCGGTCGCGCAGGACTGGACGGAGACGTGGGAGCTGAACGCCGGTCACACGGTCCGGCTCGTCCGGGCCGCGCTGCCGGGGCTGCGGGCGGCCGGCGGCGGCTCGGTCGTCGTGATCGCGTCGATCTCCGGGTGGAAACCGGGACCGTACGCGCAGTACGGCGCGGCCAAGGCCGCCCAGATCCACCTGGCGACCTCCCTGGCCCGCGAACTCGGCCCCAACCGCATCCGCGTGAACGCGGTGTCCCCGGGCTCGATGCTGATCCCCGGCCGCCGCTGGGACCGGATGCGCGTGGAGGAACCGGAGGCGTACGCGGCGTTCACCGCCACCGAACTGCCCGGCGGCGAGCCCGTCACACCGGAGGAGGTCGCAGAGGTGGTCGCGTTCCTCCTGTCCGACGCGTCGAGCGGCATCTCGGGGGCGCATCTACCGGTGGACCGGGCACAGAACTCGCCTACGCCGGAGGGGTATTGAGAAGGCGGTGGGGGTGGGGGTGGCTGAAGAGGGGCGGGTGAGCGAGCCGGGCTGGGCTGGGGGCGCCCGGTGGCCCGGCCGCCCGGTGGCTGGAGGCCGCGTAGCTCGGTGATTGGGTGGCTTGTGACTGAGTGGCTCAGCCACTGGTGGATCTGTGGCCGAGTGCCTCGGTGGCTCGGTGGCTGGGTGGCTCACCCACTCGATGGTTCGGCAGCCGGGCGGCTCACCCACGCGGTGGCTCAGTGGCCCGGCGGCTCGGACACCTGACGGCCCGGTGACCCGACGGCCCGACGGCCCGACGACCGGGCGGCTCGGCCACTCGGCCGCTCGATGGCTCAGTGGCCGGGTGGCTCGACCACCGGGCGGCTCGGTGGCCGGGCGGCTCAGCCACCTGGCGCTGGTCCCCTACGGCTCCTCTCCCGGATCGCTCTCGCGGGTGTGCGGTAAGTTCCCCGCCATGACTGGACTCGAAGGGGTCGTCTGGCCGCCTGCCCCGATAAGGACCGCGCGGCTCGTGCTGCGCGAGTCCGAGGCCCGGGACCGTGCGGTGTTCGTCGAGTTGTTCGCCTCGGCGGAGGTGCACGCCTACCTCGGTGGCCCCCAGCCGCGTGACGAGCTTGAGCGCGAGATGCCCGGGACGCCCTCGCGGTGGCCCGGGAGCTTCGTCGTCGATCTCGACGGAGCGATGATCGGCCAGATCCTGCTCAGGAGAGCGACGGAGCACCGTCGCCCGGCTGCCGCGGGGAAGGCCGACCTCGGCTATCTGTTCCTGCCGCGGGCGTGGGGATTCGGGTACGCCGCCGAGGCGTGTGCGGCGGCACTCGACTGGTTCGACGGCGTCCTTCCCGGCGAGCCGGTGGTGCTCACCACCCAGAGCGCCAACGACCGCTCGATGCGCCTCGCGGCAAAGCTGGGGTTCACCGAGGTGGAGCGGTTCCAGGCCTGGGACGCCGAACAGTGGCTCGGTCTGCGGTCTCCGGTCACGCCGTCCGGCTGAGCCGGGCAGGCCCGGACCCGGGCAGCCCAGTTGCCGTCCGGAGCAGCCGGGATCCGGCTACGCCACCGCACCCAGCACCGGGCGTGACCGTCTTTCGAAGTCCTGCACCATCGCCTCCCCGCGGTGTGGGGCAAGTCGACCTCGGAAGTCACGCAGGGCCTGGATCGAGCGTTCGCTGTGGACTCCGCTCAGGGCGTCGAGTGCCTCCGTGGCCGTGCTCAGCGCCTCGTCGAGGCGGTGCTGTTGGAGGTGGGCCGTCGCCAGTACCGAGCGGCTGATGGCCTGGCGCCGGCGGCGGTCGGCGTGGGCGCGTACGGACTGCTTCGCGGTGTCCTCCGCCTGGGCCGCCCAGCCCAGGTCCCGGAAGCACACCGCCGACTCCGCCTCCAGGTAGTGGTGGTCCAGGAAGCGCACCCAGGGCGACTCCTGGTCACTGCCCCGGCTCGCGGCCAGTTGCTGCTCGGCCGCGTGCAGGGCGTCGGAGGTCTCGCGAGCGCGGCCCAGTGCCGCGTGTCCCCGGGCGGACATGGCGTACAGCCGCATGAGGCCGAGCGGGCTGCCCGCACCCTTTGCCGTGGCGAGGCCGGCCCGGGCCAGGCACACGCCCTCGTCGGGCCGCCCGAGACTGGTCGCCAGGTGGGACAGGCCGGCCAGGATCTGCCCGCCGAGCACCCGGTCGCGCCCCTCGGCGCAGAGCCGCAGCCCCTGGGTCATATAGCGCTGGGCGAGCCCGTACTCCCCCGCGTCGTACGAGCTCCAGCCGGCCATCGCCGCGAGGCGGGCCGCGGCGGCGAACAGCTCGCGCAGCTGGGCCGGGGCGACGCCGCGCTGCTGGAGCATGGGGATGATCTCGGTGGACAGGTAGTGCACGATGCTGGTGCGGACCCCGCCGCCCCCGTAGTGGTTGTCCATCTCGTCGAACATGCCGATCATCGCGTGGACCTGCTCCACGGGACCGGCGGCGCCTGATGGCGGCACGGCAGCCGGCACTGCAACCGGTACGGGACGGACACCGCCCGCGGCAGGAACCCCCTCACCCGCTCCTCCCTCGTTCTCCAGCAGCCAGAGCAGCCACTCGCGTTGAGGGTTCGTCAGGGCACCCGCGACGAACGGGACCGTGCCGAGGAGAGTGCGCCGGGAGATGTCGGTGGAGCCGAGTTCCGCCAGGGTGTGCAGGGTTTCCGCCACGTCGTCGCCGTACACGAGTGCCCTGCCCACGACGGGGCGCTGCTGGTCGGGCACGAAGCCGAGGTCCGCCGGGGAGAGCGGGCGGGCCAACCGCTCGCTCAGGACCGCGGCGATCAACTCGGGTGTGCCGCCCCGGGGCTGCTGGCCCTGGAGCCAGCGGGTGACCGACGCCTTGTCGTAGTTGGTGTCCACGCCCTGGCGGCGGCCCAGTTCGTTGACGCGGTGCGCGAGTGAGGCGTACGAGCAGCCTGCGTCCTTGAGCGCGGTCGCCAGCGTCTTGTTGACTCCGCCCGCGCCCTTGCCGGGGCTTCTCGGTTGTCCGTTCGTCACGGCGGCCATCCAGGTCTCGCATCACGTCGGTGTGGGGCTTCGGACCCGTCCGGAGCTGCCGGGACGTCAATTTCCCGGCGGACGGA
>Ga0307513_10002465_pt1 | contig 25610 bp, 23 predicted proteins | sample 15_EM_MG_FD_202174 | JGI IMG/M metagenome (GOLD analysis project Ga0307513, IMG submission 202174) | Populus trichocarpa ectomycorrhiza microbial communities from riparian zone in the Pacific Northwest, United States - 15_EM | ecosystem: Host-associated > Plants > Roots > Unclassified | place...
TTCCCCCACTTCCCCGCCGCCCACAGCCCTCTCGCCCACGTCCCGGTCCCGGTTCCCCCCAGCGGCCTTGGCCACACGGACGCGCCAGATCTGCCCCTGGGGGCAGTTCCCTCCGCTCCTCCGCCCGATGTCGCCGACCGGACCCCGCGCTGAGGGCAACACCGGGCGGAGTCGCCCTGCCGCCGAGCGCCGACCCGACGGTGTCGCTCTGTTCCGTCGCACTTCCGTCCCAGGACTTGACCCGCCGGGCGGGGAGGTGCAGTCTCCAGTAATACGCATTAGGTAATACGCATTAACTGGCGCCTCGGAGGAGAGAAGCCACTTCGGAGGATCGGAGGAGAGGAGCCACAGTGGAACCCAGGAAGCGGCCCGGCCGGACGCCCGCGCCCGCCGGACGTACCGCACGGCCACGGCAGGCCGAGGTGGCCCGGCTCGCGGGTGTGTCCCAGGCGACCGTGTCCCTGGTGCTCTCCCCGAAGCCCGACGGCAAGGGCCCCCTCATCTCCGAGGAGACCCGCCAACGGGTCCTGGAGGCGGCCCGCAGCCTCGGTTACGTACCCGACCCGGCTGCCCGACGGCTGGCCGCCGCCCGCAACAACCTGCTCGGCGTCTTCAGCTTCACCGCCACGTTCCCCACCGATGTGCGGCACTCGTACTACCCCTTCCTGGTCGGCGTGGAGTGCGAGGCGGCGGCGCTCGGCTACGACCTGGTGCTGTTCACCGGGTCGAGCAGCGGGGGCGCGGGGGCTGTCGGTCCCGACGCGCTGAGCCGGGTCCGGCTCGCCGACGGCTGTCTGTTCATGGGCCGGCACACACCCCGGGCGGAGCTCAAGCGGCTGGTCGAGGACGGCTTCCCGGTCGTGCACCTGGGCCGCCGCGAGGAGTTGGAGGGGGTGGCGTGGGTGGGCGCGGACTATGTCGCCGCCACCCGTGAAGTCGTGGGCCATCTGGCCGGGTTGGGGCATCAGCGGATCGTTCTCGTCCGCGAGGACGACGACGCGCCCGCCTCGGCGGACCGTCAACGCGGCTTCCTGGAAGGGCTGGAGGCGGCAGCTCTGCCCTCCGGGCCCGCGACCGTCTTCCGGTCCGCCGATCCGCGGCGCGACCTCACGCCCGAACGACTGCGCGCCTGGGCCGACGAAGGGGTCACCGCCTTCGTCGCGGAGGAGACCGACACCGGGACGGCCTGGCGGAGCCTGCTCTCCGCCGTGCGCGGGGCGGGCCTCGACTGCCCGGCGGACGTGTCCCTCGCCCTGCTCGGCAGCCCGCCCTCGGATCTGGCGAGCGAGCCCGTACCCACCGGATTCGACATCCCCCGGCCGCAGTTGGGCGCGGCGGCGGTGCGGCTGCTGGCCTCGCTCGTCGCGGGGGAGAGCGAGGGAGAGGCCGCTCGGGAGCCGCTCGTCAGCTGTGTCTTCCGGCCGGGGCCGACGACCGGACCGGCGCCCGCCCATCCCTGAGCACGGTCGGTCCGTACGGTCCTCCCCTCCCCCGTCAACTCCCCCGTCAACCGACCTGATCCAGCAGCGAGGAGCAGCGTGATACCCGAAGCAGACATCCTCGTCGTGGGCGGTGGCCTCGGTGGCGTGGCCGCCGCGCTCGCCGCCTGCCGGGCCGGACGCAGCGTCGTGCTCACCGAGGAGACGGACTGGATCGGCGGCCAGCTCACCAGCCAGGCCGTGCCGCCCGACGAGCATCCGTGGGTGGAGCGGTTCGGCACGACCGCCTCGTACCGGCGGCTGCGCGAGGAGATCCGGCGGTACTACCGCCACTGGTACCCGCTGCGCGCCGAGGCACTGGCGCTCACCGACCTCAACCCGGGAGCGGGCCGCGTCAGCAAGCTCTGCCACGAGCCGAGGGTCGCGCTCGCCGTCCTGGAGGGCATGCTCGCGCCCCACCGGGCGGCGGGGCGGCTGACCGTCCTCACCGAACACCGGCCGGTCTCCGCCGAGTCCGACAGCGACGTCCTCCGTGCGGTGACCCTGCGGGACCTGCGCGACGGGACGCTTCGCACCCTCACCGCGCGTTACGTCGTCGACGCCACCGAGACCGGCGAACTCCTCCACCTCGCGGGCGTCGAGCACGCGAACGGGGCCGAGGCACAGGCCGAGTTCGGCGAACCGCATGCTCCGGACGAGGCCCAGCCCGACAACCAGCAGGGCATCACGGTCTGCTTCGCGCTCTCCCACCACGAGGGCCAGGACCACACGATCGACCGCCCCGAGGACTTCGGCTTCTGGCGTGCGTACCGGCCCCCGTTCTGGCCCGGCCCGCTGCTCGGCTTCGAGGCGCCCGACCCGCGCACGCTGGAGCCGGTGCCGCGCACCTTCGTGCCGAATCCCGGTCTCGACCCGCTCGCCGTCTCGGCCGACCAGAGCGCCGACGCCGGTGACAAGGAGCTGTGGGGCTTCCGCCGGATCCTCGCCCGCAAGCTGCACACGCCGGGGGCCTTCGACTCCGACATCACCCTCGTCAACTGGCCGCTGAACGACTACTGGTTGAAGCCGTACGTCGGGCAGGAGGCCGAAGCGCTGCGCGGGGCACGGCAGTTGTCGCTGTCGCTGCTGTACTGGCTACAGACCGAGGCCCCTCGCCCGGACGGCGGCACCGGCTTCCCGGGCCTGCGGATCCGCCCGGACGTGACCGGCACGGCGGACGGGCTGGCCAAGTCGGCGTACGTGCGCGAGTCCCGCCGTATCAAGGCCGTCACCACGGTCACCGAGCACGACGTGGCGATCGACATCGTCGGCCCGTACGGCGGCACCCGGTACCGCGACTCCGTCGGCGTCGGCGGATACCGCATCGACCTGCATCCATCGACCGGCGGCGACAACTACGTCGACATCGGGTCCGTGCCGTTCGAGATCCCGCTCGGCGCGCTCGTGCCGCGCCGGGTGCGCAATCTGCTGCCCGCAGGCAAGAACATCGGCACCACCCACATCACCAACGGCTGCTACCGGCTCCACCCGGTGGAGTGGAACGTCGGCGAGGTCGCCGGCGCGCTGGCCGCGCACTGCGTGGCCGAGGACGTCGAGCCGCACCAGGTGCAGGCCGAGGACAAGCGGTTCGAGGACTTCGCGCGACTGCTCGACCGCGACGGAGTACAGCGCCACTGGCCGGACGTACGCGGCTACTGAGGACGTCTGCGCGGCTGCTGATCGCCCCCGCACACGAACGGTACGGACGGCACAGACGGTTCGGACGGTACAAGGAGGTGCCCCGACATGAACTCTATCGGTCCTGACATGGACACATCCCGCATACGCGTCGGCATCGACGTGGGCGGAACCTTCACCGACGCCGTGGCCGTGGACGCCACGACCCTCGAACTCCTGGGGCAGGTCAAGGTCCCCACCAGCCACCACCACGCGGACGGCGTCGCACACGGCATCGTCGAGGCGCTCGACCGGCTCATGGAGCAGACCGGCCGTGCCCCGGCCGACATCTCCTTCCTCGCGCACGGCACGACCCAGGCCACCAACGCCCTCCTGGAGGGCGACGTGGCGACCGTCGGACTGATCGGCATCGGGACCGGCCCCTCGGCGGTGTTCACCCGCCGCCTCGCCTCGTTCGGCAAGCTCGAACTCACCCCCGGCAAAAGGCTTCCGCTGGTGTACGCGCATGTCGCCGACCCCGACGACACGGCGGCCGTCCACCGAGCCGTCGACCGGCTGAAGGAGGCAGGCGCCCAAGTCCTCGTCGCCAGCCAGCCGTTCAGCGTCGACCGCCCCGAGGGCGAGCGGGCCGTCCTGGACGCGGCCCGGCCGTACGGGCTGCCGATGACCGCCGCGCACGAGATCACCTCGCTGTACGGGCTGCACAAGCGCACCCGTACCGCCGTGGTCAACGCGGCGATCCTGCCCCGCATGCTGGCCACCGCCGACCTCGTCGACGCCTCCATCACCAAGGCCGGTGTGACCGCACCCCTGATGGTGATGCGCTGCGACGGCGGTGTGATGGCCCTCGACGAGATGCGCCGCCGACCGCTCCTGACCGTCCTGTCGGGACCGGCCGCCGGAGTCGCGGGGGCGCTGATGCGGGAGCGGGTGAGCGAGGGCGTCTTCCTGGAGACCGGAGGCACGTCGACCGACATCAGCGTCGTACGGCGCGGCAAGGTCGCCGTCCGGCACGCCACCATCCTCGGGAAGACGTCGTACCTGAACGCCCTCGACGTGCGCACGGTCGGGGTCGGCGGCGGCTCCATGGTGCGGATCGGCGACGGCCGGGTGACCGGCGTCGGACCGCGCAGCGCCCACATCGCGGGGCTGCCGTACGCCTGCTTCGCCTCCCCCGCCGAACTGCGCGACGCCACGGTGGACACCGTACGGCCCATGGACGGCGACCCCGCCGACTACGCCGTGCTCGACGCGGCGGGCGGGCGGTTCGCCGTCACCATGACCTGTGCCGCCAACGCCCTCGGACGCGTCCCCGAGGGCGACTTCGCCCACGGCGACCCGGAGACCGCGCGTGCCGCGATCGCGCCGCTGGCCGCCGTGCTCGGCACCGACGTCACGACGGCGGCCACGCTGGTCCTCGACGCGGGCGTCGCCCAGGTGAGGACGGTGGTGGACGCCGTGATCCGCGACTACCGCCTCGACAAGGACATGGCTGTCGTCGTCGGCGGGGGCGGCGGGGCCGCGTCCGTCACCCCGCACCTCGCCCTCAGTAGTGGCATGGAGGGGCGGATCGCCCGGCACAACGAGGTCATCAGCCCCATCGGCGTCGCCCTCGCGCTCGTACGGGAACAGGTCGAGCGGATCGTGCCCGGCGCCTCGCAGGAGCAGATCCTCGCCGTGCGCGCCGAGGCCGAGCGGGCGGTCGTGGCCCAGGGCGCCGCCGCCGAAGGTGTCGAGGTCGAGGTCACGGTCGACCCGCAGACCAGTACCGTGCGCGCGGTGGCCACCGGGGCCACCGAACTGCGCACCCAGGACCGGGCCCACCGCGCCGACGACACCGAGCGGCTGCGTGCCGCGGCGGCCAGTCTCAAGGCCGACCCGGCGGCGGTCCGGGTCCTGGCGGGCACCGCCGCGCACACCGTCTACGGCACCGAGACGCGCCGGCGCCTGCGGCCGACCCGCCACGCCGTACGGATCGTCGACATGGACGGCGTCGTACGCCACCACGCCGCCGACGCCCACGTGGAGACCACCACCGTGGCCGGCGCCCCCGAGGTGCTCGCCCGGCTGGTGGGCGAGTCCACCTCGTACGGCGACGGCGGGGTACGCGCTCCCGCCCTGCGGCTGCTGCTCGGCTCCCGTATCGCCGACCTGTCCGGCGTCCTCGACCCCCAGCCGCTGCTCGCGCTGGCCCGGAGCGAGTTGAGGGCCCGCGCGGCCCACGAGCCGGTGGTCGCGGTTCTGGAGGTGCGGTCATGACATCCACCGAACTTCCCTCCGCCGAACGGGAGTTGATGGACCTCGCGTCCGTGGACGACATCGAATGGGGCGTCCGGCTGCTGGCCGCCACGCCCACCCACGAGGGGCGCGATCGCGAGCTGCTGCGCCAATGGGCCCGCAGAGCCGACGAGTTCGGGTCCCGGCTGGCCCTCGACCCCGTGCCCTCCTCCACCGCGCGCGTGGTCGAGCGGGGCGACGGCCTGGAGCGGATGCTGCTCGCCCGTTACACGTCACGGCCCCCGACCGTCGAGCTGTACACCGACACGCTCGCCCTCGCCGAGGAGTTGGTCGACGCCCGGGGCTGGCGTGCCTGGTACCCGCCGGGCTCGGTGCGGGCCGCCGCGCTCGCCCACGAGGCCGTGCACGCCCACCTCCACCACGGCCCGGCGAAGGCCGCGCTGAAGCAGGCGCTCGGCCACACCGTGCTGCGCATCGGACGTCACCGCCTCGCCGGCCATGTCGCCGGTGCCGAGGAGGTCGCCGCCCACGCCTACGCCCGAACCGTCTGCGGGCTCGGCCGCTCGCCCCTTCTCCTCACCGCCGCGCTGCGTACGGCGCTCACCCGTCCCGGGACTCCCGCTCCGAGGACTTCCGCCCCGAGGACTCCGGCTCCGAGGACTCCCGCTCCGAGAAGAGAGAACTGACCCATGGGCGTCGTCATCCTCCTCGTCATGGCCGCCGGTGTCGGCCTGATGCTCACCCGCAGACTTCCCACCGCCTTCGCGCTGGTGCTGCTCGCCGTCGTCATCGCCTTCCTCGCCGGGGCGCCCCTCACCGGCGAGAACAGCGTGCTGGACACGGTTCTCCAGGAGGGCGCGCCGACCCTGGCGGCCACGATGATCGCGATCATCCTGGGCTCCTGGCTGGGCAAGCTCCTCGACGAGACCGGGATCGCGGGCACACTCGTCCGCAAGATCGTCGAGTTCGGCGGTGACCGCCCGACCGTCGTCGCCCTCGGCGTCCTCGCCGTGTCCGCACTCGTCGGTACGGTGACCGGCTCGGCGCCCGCCGCCATGCTCGCCGGGATCATCGGCATCCCCGCGATGATCGCCGTCGGCGTGCCCAAGGTGACCGCCGCGGGCACGGTGCTGATGGGAATCGCCGTGGGCATCCCCTTCGAGCTGCCGCTGTGGCAGTTCTTCTCCACCGCGCTGGAACTGCCGGTCCCGACCGTGCGCGGCTTCATGGTGAAGCTCTTCCCGTTCGCGCTGGTCGCGGCCCTCGCGTTCGTCCTCGTCGAGACACGGCGGCGCGGCACGGAGCATGCCTGGTCGCTCAAGTCCGTCGACTCCCCCGACTCCTCAGGCGCGAAGCCTCGTTCACGGCGTCAGCAGCTGGGCGACGCGCCCTGGTACGCGCTGCTCGCCCCCGTCGTCCCGCTCGTCCTCGCCCTGGGCTTCGAACTCGCCATCATCCCCTCGCTGTTGGCGGGCGTCCTGTACGCGCTGGTCACCACGACCCGGCCCGGCGAGATGAACAAGCGGCTGCTGCGCACGCTTTACGGCGGCTTCGAGGTGGCGGCCCCGCCGCTCGTCCTGTTCATCGCCATCGGCATCCTGCTCGCGGCCGTGAAACTGCCGGGTGCCGTGGAGGCGCTCGAACCGCTGATCAAGTCCGTCAGTCCGCAGAACCCGGTGCTGTTCGTCCTCGTCTTCACGCTGCTCGTCCCGCTGTGCCTCTACCGTGGCCCGCTCAACGTGTTCGGGCTCGGCGCGGGCATCGCCGGTGTCCTCATCGCCGCCGGGATCTACCCCGCGGTCGCCGTCCTCGGCATGGCCACCTCGTACAACCAGGTCTTCGGCGTCGCCGACCCCACCAGCACACAGACCGTGTGGAGCGCCCAGTACGCGGGCGTCACTCCCCAGCAGGTCATGGTGCGCACGCTGCCGTACGTGTGGACGGTCGCCCTCGGCGGACTGTGCGTCACCGCGGCCACCTACCTCTGAGGTCTTCCGTCGTTCCTGCCGTTTCTGTCGTCCCTGCCGTTTCTGTCATCGGAGCCCCCCATGCACGAGCACCACCTCGACCGGCGTCTCTTCCTGCGGGCCGGCGCCGCCACCGGAGCCGCCCTCACCGTCGGTACGGCACTGGGTGCCCAGCCCGCTGCCGCGGCGCCCGGCGGATTCCCCGACTACACATACGTACGAACCCTGCTGACGGCATCTCAGTTGAAGTACAACCCCACCGGCGAGATCATCTTCCCCTGCGTCAGGGGGGTTTACGACAAGATCGGCTCCCCCCTCGGCCGCTACTACCTGTACTACGCGCCGCACGACGCACCCGGTGGGATCTGTCTGGCGTACGGCGACTCGCTGGAGGGGCCGTTCACGGAGTACCCGTCGAACCCGATCGTCTCCAACAAGTGGTCGGGGCACTACTCCGTCAGCCATGTCTCGTCGCCCCATGTCCTGTGGAACCAGGACGCCAAGGAGTTCTGGCTGTACTTCCACGGCGAGAACACCACGACCCGCCTCGCCCGCTCGGCCGACGGGATCCACTTCACGTACGACAAGGTCGTGCTGTCGACGTCCATGCTCCCGGCAGGCACCACGGAGACGTCGTACGCCCGGGTCTTCCGCCACGACCTGCCCGCACATGGCGCCCGCTACGTGATGCTCTTCATGCTGAACAACACCACCAACCACCGTGACATCCACTGGGGTTGGTCCGCCGACGGCCGCACCTGGACCTACGACCAGCAGGCGCTGGTCCGGCATACCGACGTCGGCGCCGTCAACGTCGGCGGTCCGCACCTGCTCCACCGGAACAACAGCACGTACGTCGTCTACAACAAGGACAAGTCCAGTGGCGGCGACATCATGATCACCGAGGTCGGCAACGACTTCGGCAAGCGCTCCCACCTCGGTGTCTTCTACAACTCGCGCAGCGCGGCTCCCGAGAGCGGGCGTGCCGCGGCGCCTTCGTTCGGTACCGACGGCGGCGTCCCGTACATGATCTACGAGGCGGGCGAGCGGCTCTCGGGAGCCATCGCGGTGGCCCGGGGCTGACCCGGCAGGCCGAATCCTCTTACCCGGTACAAGACCGGGAAGCCGGCGGAAACGCCGTCGGCGCCCCGCTTTCACCACCCCGGCGCCGACACCGACCACTGGGGCGTCAACCTCGCCGAGGCAACCGAGGGCGGCGGCGTCGCCCTACGCCGGATCGCGGACGCGTACCCCCGGCAGACCGCCCGCACGATCTCCCAACTGACCTACGCCCAGGGGCGGTTGACCACCGTCGAGACGGACCCCGTGGGTGACTGGTCGTATCTCCACACCCGGGAGACCGGCGTGGCCGACTCCCCCACGGCGGGGGCACGCACCACCCGTGGCCGGATCGTCCTTGAGGACTACTCGCAGGGCCGCCCGAGTCTCCTCGACACCGGCGACAGCCGGACGGTCGTCTCCGGCTACGGCACGAGCACGGCCCAGCAGCCCCAGCTCCTCGGCGCCGCACAGTCGTTGCCCGGCACCCGGATCGACGGCTCCCGCACCTACCAGACGGCGACCGCCGCGAGCGGCCGTTTCGCCGCGCTGGCCAGGCCGTACGACAGCGACGACGTGGTGGAGACCCGGGTCGTCGACCTCGACTCCGGGCGCACGGTGTTCACGACGACGGAGACCGTGCGGGCGCTGTGGGGCACCACCGCGTGGGTGATGTCCGGCAACGCCACCGTGGTCCCGGTCAACCTGCTGACCGGGCAGCGGGGCGAGCCGGTGTGGTTCGGGAGCGGCTGCCTGCTGAACGACTTCCAGGCGGTGGGCCGTTGGCTGCTGTGGAACTGCGTGCTCGGCTCGGAGGGCCAGGGCGTCTACGACACCGTCACCAAGCGGAATCTGACGCTCGTCTCCGGCTCCGACTGGGAGCAGGCGCAGCTCGGCGACGGCTTCGTCGCGACCGTCGAGGCAGGGCAGTTGAAGGTGATCGACGTGCGCGGCGGGACGGCCGTGTCGCACACCGCCGGGACGTTCGAGGGGAACGCCTGGGACGTCGACCCGTACACCGGGGTGATCGCCCAGCTCCGCTCCGACAACACCGTCCGGCTGACCTCCAGTGAGGTCCCCGTCTCCGCGCTCGTCCAGCGCGACGCCACCGTCGCCGCCTCGGTGGACGTCAAGGGCGGCGCCGCGCAGTGGAGCCCGAAGTGCCCCGGCGTGGAACGGCAAGGACGGCGCCGGCCGGCTGGTGCCCAACGGTGCCTATACCTGGGCGCTGACCGTCGCCCCCGCCGACGGACAGGGCGCGGCGCTGACGAGGAAGGGCACGGTCAAGGTCACCGGAGCCGCCGCGGTCCGCCGCGACTTCTTCGGCTCGGACGGTTTCGGCGAGCTGCTGACGCTGAACAGCTCGGGCGGGCTTGCGTACCAGTACGGGGCGGGGAAGGGCACGTTCACCGGGAAGCGGACCGGCGCCGGATGGCCGACCACGGTGAAGGCGGTGCCCTTCGGCGACCTGAGCGGTGACCGGTGCAACGACGTGCTCGTCCGGTTCGCCAACGGCGCGCTGCGCGCCTACCGGCCCGCGTGCGGTGCGGTGGTGACACCGTCGACGGCCTACACCTCGCTGGGCACGGGCTGGAACCAGTACGACGTACTGACCTCGCCCGGGCACGTCAGCGGTGACGGCCGGGCCGACCTGATCGCCCGTCAGACCTCCACCGGCGACGTCTACCTCTTCAAGGCGACGAGCACGGGCAAGTTGTCGGCGCGGACGAGGATCGCGTCCAAGTGGACGACGTACAAGAAGATCGTGGGCGCCGGGGACCTGAACGGCGACGGCATCGGTGATCTCCTCACGCAGGACAAGGCGAACACCCTGTACCGCCACTACGGCACCGGCAAGGGGACGTTCAAGGCCCGCGTGAAGGTGCTCGCCAACTGGGGCGGCTCCTACAACGTGATCGTGGGCGTGGGCGACATCACCGGCGACGGCAGAGCCGACCTCGTCTCCCGCGACACCGCCGGCACCCTCTGGCGCAACAACGGCAACGGCAAGGGCTCCTTCGGCGCCCGTACGAGGATCGGCACCGGCTGGCAGGCGTACAAGGGCGTGTTCTGAACCGGCATTTCGCCCGTCGCCCGCTCCGTTGTCCGGGAACCACACCGGGATTGTCCTTGATCGGTAACGGACGCATCCTGGGGCCGCTGTTCCTCGTCATGCCAGTTGGTCGCGAAGTGACCAAGGGGTCGGCGAGGAACTGCGGGAAAGCGGGGCGGACATGGCGCGGCACGGCGGCGGGCGTGGCTGGTACGGCAAGGTGCTCGGCGCGGCGCTCGGGGTGACGCTGCTCGCCACCGGTGCCTCGATGTGGACCGCGCAGGCCGGTGCCGTGGGCGGCTCGGCGGGGAAGACGACCGCCGCCAAGCCGGCCAGTGCGGTCGAGCCGGTCGCGGTGACCATCGCGCACGCCTCGGACGCGGGTGCGCGCGGCGTCAACATCACCATCGACGACGGCCCCGACCCCGCATGGACGCCCCAAGTCCTCGACGTACTGCGGGAGTACGGGGTGAAGGCCACGTTCTGCATGGTGGGGACGCAGGCGCAGGCCCACCCGGACCTCGTGAAGCAGGTCGTCGCGGCCGGGCACCGGCTGTGCGACCACTCGGTGTCGCACGACACCACCATGGACAAGAAGTCCGAGGCCTACCAGTCGCAGCAGATCCTCGACGCCGAACGCATGATCACCGAGGCGTCCGGGGGCGTACGGCCGATGTACTACCGGGCGCCCGGCGGGGCCTTCACCCCGTACAGCCGCAAGCTGGCCGCCTCCCGGGGCATGCGCCCGCTGGGCTGGAACGTGGACACCAAGGACTTCGAACTGCCGGGCACGGACGCCATCGTCGCCACCGTCGAGCGGGAGCTGCCCAACGGGCCGACGCTCCTCTTCCACGACGCGGGAGGCGACCGCTCCGAGACCGTCGAGGCCCTGCGCCGGATCCTCCCCCAGCTCAGGGAAGAGGGCTACGCCTTCGGCTTCCCGGTGCGCTGAGCCCCGGCGCAGCCCGTCGGGTGTCAGTCGGGTGTCAGTCGGGCCGTTGGGTGCGGTTCTCGTGGGCGAGGCCGTCCGGGTGGCCCGCCGGGTGCGGCCCGAGGGAGATGACCAGCGCCCTCAGTGGCGCGGGCGGTGGCACGGAGGCGGACGCAGGCCGGAGGACCGTGGGATCCGGCGGACGGCGGATCGTCCCGATGTCCTGCCATCCCCACGACCGGAAGGCGTCGTAGGCCGGAGCGTCGGTCGGGTCGACCAGCGTCGCCCCGAGCGAGGCGTGGTGGTCGGCGAGCAGCCGTTCCTGGAGCCGGCGGGCGAGTTCCCGGTCGCCGGTGTGGGGATGCACCATGATCTCGGTGATCGCGAAGACGTGCCCGGAGGCGGTGAGCTGCTCCACCCTCTGCGGCAGGGGCCCGTCGAATCCCCTCCACCAGGTCCCGTCGCGCGGTACGGAGAATCCGTAGGCGCACCCGGCGAAGGCCACGTTCTCCGCGATCAGCAGGGCGAACCCGGCCTGCCGGATGCTGCCGGTGAGCCGCCGCAGGAACCGTTCGCGGCCCCGGTACTCCTGGCCCGCCTGCGCACGGGAGGACTCCACGTACAGATCGGCCAGGTCCTCCCGCAGGGTCTCGGCCTGCCAGCGGTTCAGCCGGCGCAGCCGGACCGCCTGGGCGGGAGTCGGCCTGCTCCCCCCACCCCGTCCCGGCTCCTGCCGGAGCGGGGCCGTCACGGCGCACCGCCCGTGACGGAGAGCACCCGGGGCGAGGATGACCGAGGGGCGTGGACTTCGTGGAGGGGGATGCCGGAGCCGGTCGTCTCGACGACGCGGGCCGGGATCAGGAGGTTCGGTCGGGGAAGGCGCATGGCTCCTCGGTTCGGGGAGTTCGTGACGATGACGGGTGAACGGCCTTTCCAGTAGGCCGAGTTGGCGGCTCGGAGGGCGCGGGGCACAGGAAGACCCCGGTCCGCCAGGTGCGTGTGTGGCGTACGGCCGGGGTCTCGGGCGGCTTGCGGGCCGTGCTGTCACGTCGGCCCGTACGGTCGGTTCGGCTGGTTCACCCCGTTCTTCTGTGGGTGTGGCGCCGGAGCCACTCGCGCGCCTTGCGCGGCGGCGACGGAGCCGGTCCCGTGGCAGGCGTTCCGGAGCGGCCGTAGGGGAAGGAGGCGATGCGGTCGTCGTGCTGCGCGTTGAGCCGGTGGATGAGCAGCACCCCCACGCCGATCATCGCGATGGTCACGATCACGGTCAGGACTGTCTCCACGGTTCTCACCTTCCCGTCGGCCGAGGCATCGACTGAGGCGTCGGCTGAAGCGGCAGCCCGGCGGTCACGGCCGGGATCCGCGGACGTACGACCGGATGATCGCCGGCCTCGTGGCCTCCTTCGGAGTCCCAGACCGCTTCCACGGCCCGGTCGTCCTCGTTCACCGTCCGCCGCCGCGCCGACTCCTCCATCAACCGGCTCGCGGTCGACGTGCCCAGTGGGTCGCTCGCCGCCGCCATCAGCCAGGCGGCCGGCGCGGCGCCGGTCTCCGGGGGGATCACCAGGAGGTTCCAGCGGCCCGTGCGGTAGGAGAGCAGCAGCAGTTCGTGCGGGTCCTGTTCCCGGAGGAACCAGCCCACCTTCACCACATGCCCGGCGACGGGCACCCTGCGCGGAACGACCGGCCAGTGGACGGGATTCACGGTGACCCGGGTGATCCGCCCCCACAGCGGATCCAGTACGGCGGTCAGGGCGGGGAGTTCCGCGTCGAGGTCGCGGGAGCGGGGCCACCAGGCGCCGTCCAGCAGCGCCGGTGCGGGACCCACGGGAGCGAGTGACAGCCGGAGAGCGGGCGAGGACGGGGCGAACCGGTCGTCGGCTTCGGCTGTCGCGGGGTGGGAAACGGTCGCGGTCATCACGCGGACCCTGCCCCGGGCCGGTCACGACCGGTCCGGCGTATTTCGATCACCGGGAACGACACGGGCATGGCGGCCGGTGCGCGAAATGTCCTCGGTACGTTCAGCGTACTCCGCGGACAGGCCCGACGGACCGTACGGCCGACGGAAGATCGGCCCCGTACGCCCGTGCCTGGAACCGCCGCCCCTGGGGCACCAGTCAAGCCGGCCGCGCGCCCGTGCCGGTGTCGATGAGGATCTGTTCGGCCTGCCTTCCGCTGCCGGCCCGGACGGCCTCGGCCATGGCGGCGCGCGCGGCGTCGGGGGTCGCGTGCGGTGGGACCACGAGGAGGGAGAAGAGGTCCTTCTCGCCCCGGGTGATGAGGACGGTGCCGTCGCCGACCGGGAAGGAGTCGAGGTGGACGACGCGGCCGTCGATGGTCATCCGCGTCGGCAGCGCCTCCCAGGCGCCGGTGTCCAGGCCGACCCGGGTGACGGGCCCCAGATACTCGGTCAGCGCGGTGATCAGGCTGGGGAGTTCGGCGGCGATGTCGCGGGAACGGGGCCACCACACTCCGTCGAGCACGCCCCGCCGGTCATGGGTCGTCTCCAGCCGTACGACAGCTGTCCCGGGCCGCACGGCCTGGTGGACGGCGTCCGGGAGGAGCCTGGTCACCCGCGGGGAGCCGGAGTCGAAGCCGAAGTCCAAGTCGACCATCGCACTCGCCTGCCTCCCTGCTTGCCCGTCCGCTTGCCTGTCCGCCTGCTTGCTCGCCTGCCCGGAATGAGGGGGTTCGAGTGGATTCCTCGTTCTCACGGTACTCCCCGGCAGTAGAGTGAGGAATCCGGCCCCCTGCCACGCGGGGACACCGAACCCCGAGGTCGCCATGCAGGCCATGCAAACTCCCTCGGACGGGTACGCCGAGGTCCGGGTCGTCGCCGCGTCGCCCGAGGTCGCTCGTCGGGTGGCGGAGATTCTCCGCCGCTGCTTCGACACGACCGAGCAGCGCAGCTATCCGGCGGGCCCCGACGGCGGCACCCTCCTCGACCTCACCGTGGACACCGCCCGCGCGGCGGAACCCGCCCGGTCGTGGCTGGAGACCAGCCGGTCCACGTAGGCGGCTCCCGGCGGAAATCGTCCTGCCGGGACGTAGTGCGACCTCACCTGGGTACACGGAGGGCGCCGTACCGCCCGTGGAGGCTCGATGCCGACGGCGCGTTTCGGTCATACGATGACGAATGGGTTCACCACCCGCCGGAGTCCGCGCAGACAGGGAGCCAGGGCATGATCCGTTCAGCCGACATCCGCGAGTGGCGCAACCGGGACGTGGTCGACGTGAAACAGCGCCGGATCGGCATGCTCGAAGCGGTCTACGTGGACACGGCCACCGACGAACCGGCCATGGCCACCGTCCGGACCGGGCTGCCCACCCGCCACCGGCTGGTCTTCGTCCCCCTCGACGACGTGGTCCTCGGACCGGGCTACGTCAAGGTCTCCTACGACAAGGGGCAGGTGCGCAAAGCCCCGTCGATCGGCACGGACGACGTCCTGCCCGCCGAGCAGGAGGAGGAGATCTTCCGGCACTACGGCATGACGTACCGGCCGGGAGCGGCGGGCGAACGTCAGCTCGCCCGCCGCTGACCGTGCGTACCCGGCACAGAGGAGGTGGTCCGGTGTGATGGCGCTCTTTCTTCTCCTGGTCCTGGTGGCCGTCGTCCTGGGAATCATCGGTGCGGTGGCCGACGGCCTGGGCTTTCTTCTGGTCATCGGCATCGTGGTCTTCGCCGCCGACCTGATCTTCTTCGGGGCGCGGATCTCGCGGCGCGCCAGGCGGCGGCCCGTCCGCTGACCGTCAGTCCGTGGCGGTCACCGCCGCCGGGCGGGTGCCGGGGACCGCTCCGTAGCCGATCTGCTCGGGGACGTCGCTGTCCTGGCCGTAGACCTGGACCCGGTAGTAGGAGGTGGCTCCGGCCGGTGCCTCCGTGTCCAGGTAGGACACCGCCGTGCCGGGGAGGGTCGAGGTCACTTCGTCCCACACCTGGGTGGTGGTGTTCCAGCGCTGGATCGCGACCGAGGACGGTTCCGCGCAGAATTCGTTCTGGCAGGTCCACGCCCAGGTGAGCAGTACACCGTCCGCCGAGCCGCTCGCGGCCAGGGTCATGGAGGCGCCGTAGCCGGCGCCCATCCACGGCAGGACCGTCGCCTCGGAGCGGACGCCGTCGGCGTTCACCGCCACCACCCCGTAGTAGGCGTTGGAGTAGTCGACCAGTGCGTCGGTGTCGGTCACGGTGGTCGTCGTCACCGGCTGGGCCTGGATGCGGGTGCCCGGGTGGGCGGCGTCGTTCCAGTACCGGTAGACCAGGTAGCCGGTGGCACCTGTGACCGGCTGCCAGGACAGCACCACCACCTGGTCACCGGTCCGGCGTCCGGTGAAGTCCGCGGGCCGGGCGGGACGCGTGACGTCCTCGGCGTACGGGCGTACCGCGCAGTGGTCCTCGGAGAAGTTCGAGCGCAGGCCCGCCGCGCTCACGGCGATGAGCTGGTAGCAGGAGGGGACTCCGGCCGGTGCGCCGGTGTCGGTCCACTCCGGGGAGGCCGTCGCGGGGATGTCGTCGGCGGTCTTGATGTACACGGCGTCCGACTCGGTGCGCCGCCAGACCTCGTAGCTCGTCGCCGCCGGGTCGTTGACCGCCCAGGTCAGCCGGATGCCGTCGGTCGTCCCCGCCAGGGTCGGTGCCTCCGGCGGCTGCGGGCTGCCGGGGACCGGACCCTCGTTCGCGTCCGGTACGTCGACCCAGACCCAGTCGCCGTAGTTGCCCTGGAAGCCGCGCACCCGCAGGCAGTAACGGGACTTGCGGTACGGATCGGTGTCCAGGTAGTAGGAGTCGACCGTCTCGAAGGTCCAGGTGTTCATGTCGCACGAGCCGCCGTAGGTCGTGCGGAACAGGTAGTAGCGGTAGACCTCGGACGCCGGGGAGTCGTCCCAGTCGAGCAGGATGCCGCCGTTGGCACTGTCGTGGGTGGCGGTGAGTCCGGTGGGCGTGGGCGGCTTGGGCAGCGGCGCGGCGGGCCGCTTGAGCTGCACCACGGTGCCGGCGGAGCGGTTGCCCAGCTGGTCGACGGCGACGACCCGGTAGTACGGGGTGGCGTCGGCGGCGATCGGGCCGTCGGTGAGGGTGCAGCGGACCTGCTCCTCGGTGTTCGGCACGGCCTCGCACTGGGGCGTACGGGCGCTCCCGGTGTCGGTGAACGGGCCGTCGGCGCTCGCGCTCCGGGTGACCTGGTAGCCGGCGAAGTCCTGCTCGTAGCCGGGCCAGCCGATGGTCGTCCAGGCCAGGGTGGCGGTGGTGCCGCCCTCGGGTGCGGTGACCTCGGGGGCTGCGGGCGCGCGCGGCGCGGTGGTGTCCGGCGGCAGCGGGCGGCTGACGGCGACGGGCTCGGTCCAGGCCGAGTACGTACGCGGGGTGCCGTCGTCGATCACCTGGCCGACGGCGCGTACCCGGTAGTGGCGGGTGCCGCCCGCCGACACGTCGGGGTCGCTGTAGGAGGACGCGGTGAGCGGGTCGTCGGCGTCGACGAGCAGGTCCCAGGGGCCGGTGGCCGAAGTGGCGGACTGCACCTGGTAGCCGGCGGTCGGGCCGTGCACGGCGCTGCCGACCGGGTTGTCGTTCCAGTCCAGTACGACGGTCTCACCGCTCGGCGTGCCCTTGAGCCCGGTCGGCTGCTGCGGCGGGTACAGCCCGGTGTCGGGGCGGAGCGCGGAGGCGACGGTACGGGCGTACTCACCGGCCTCGGTGACCGCCGAGGCGGACTCGTTGCCCGCGGTGTCGACGGCCGTCACCCGGTAGTACGCGGTGACGCCGATCGGCGCGTCCTTGTCCTCGTACGCGTTCTCCTGGACCACTGCGGCGTTGGCGCTCCGGATCCGGGTCCAGGGGCCGGCCGGGGCGGTGGCGCGGTAGACGTGGTAGCCCGCGAAGGCGTCCGTGGTGCTGTAGTCGTCGTCCCAACTCGGGCCCCAGCTGAGGTAGTTCTCGCCGAGGTCGTCGCCCGCGTCGGGTACGCCGTTGCCGTTGAGGTCGATGTCGCCGTAGCCGTCGGCGCCCAGGAGGTCCGGGGCACGCGGCGGGGTCTTGTCGGCCGGGACGGCGGAGACGTTGGCCGAGGCGCGGGACTGGTTGCCGGCGCGGTCCACGGCGGTGACGGCGAACCAGTACTTGGTGCCGTTGCGCAGCCCGGTCGAGGTGAAGGAGGCGCCGGTCAGGAGCTTGGATCCGCTGACCCGGTGGGCGGTGTCGATCTTCACGGGGGTGCTGGTGGACCGGTAGACCCGGTAACCGGCCAGATCCGCCTCGGCGTTGCGGGCCCAGCTGACGGTCGCCTTGCCGTCGCCGGGCACCGCCTTGGCCGAACCGGGGGCCAGCGGGGCCACCTTGTCCGGGGTGGTCGGGGCGAGGCTCACGGAGACGTTGGCCGAGCCGGTGACGGCCGTGTAGTCCACCCGCACGGTGTGCGTCCCGGCGGGCACGGTCACCTTGACGCTCGCGCGCTGCGTGGAGGCGTAGTCGCGCCACAGGTTGACGTACCGCTTGCCGTCGACCCAGACCCGGATGCCGTCCTGGGCGGCGGTCTTCAGCAGGAAGGGGCCGCCGCCACCGAAGTTCCTGCGCATCGTCCAGCGGACGCCGAAGCGGTCGTTGGGCAGGGAGATGCCGGCGGGGTGGCCCTTGCCCCAGTTCTCGCTGATGGCCTTGTCGCACAGGGACTTGCGGGGTGTGCCGGTGAGCGTGGTGTTGGCGTAGTAGTCCGCCTTCCACACCCCGGCGGCACAGGTCACGGCCGCGACCGGCACCGTGTCCGGCCGGGCCTGGGGCGCGGGCGGAGGCTGCACGGTACTGACGACGAGCGCGGCCCCGGCGGCGGTGACCGGCAGCAGCAGCCGGTACGGCGCTCGGACACGGGAGCGCGGGGGAACGGGTCTGCCCATGCGGGGCGTCATCCTTCCTCGGGCCCGGGGCAGCACCACATGGCAGGACGGATCGGATGGTTCCCCCGGGTGATCACTTTTCCTGCCCGGCGATGATGACATGCGAACAGTTGCCCGTGCGCGCATTTGTGCAGAATTCATGGAGAGCCGGCGTTCGCGCTCTGAAGTGGAGCAATGCCGTTCAGACCGGCTCCAGTTGCCGTTCCCCGCCCCGCTCGGATTCCGTTTGCGGTTCCGTTTGCGGTTCCGTTTGCGGTTCCGTTTGCGGTTCCGTCCGCCATGGCGGCGCGGGCTTCCGTTCCCACGTTCCGGTCGTCCGCAGGTAGGCGTCGACGACCGAGATCATCGCCAGGAGGACAAGGGGGCCGAAGACCCACGGCCGCCCGGCCATCTCCAGCGACAGATAGCGGTACGACACCAGGAGCAGGGCGAAGACCGCCGTGCCGTGGGCGACCAGTTGGATTCCGGATCGGTCCCAGCCACGTGCGTGCGCGCGCAGCGCCGCCTCGACCGTGAGCGCGAACACGACACCGGCCACGAGATCCGCGCCGTAGTGGTAGCCGAAGCCCAGGGTCGCGCTGAGCGTGGCGATCAGCCAGAACGTGCCCGCGAACCGCAGGAACCTCGGGCCCTTGCGGGAGTGGACGAAGATCGCGGTGGCCCACGCCGTGTGCAGGCTGGGCATGCAGTTGCGGGGCGTGATCCCGTCGTACGGCATCGGCTGCGGGACGGTGTGCGGCGGGAGCGTGTCGGGCCACAGGTCGGCCACCGCCCAGTGCCCGCCGCCCGTGCCGAAGGCGCCGGAGCCGTAGGCGAAGACCGGGCCGACCACGGGGAAGATCATGTAGATGCCGGGTCCGAGGACACCTATCGCGAGGAAGGTGCGCACCACGTGATGGCGCGGGAAGCGGCGCTCGGCCGCGACGTGGCGCAGCTGGTACAGCGCGACGAGGACCGCGGCCACCGCGAGCTGGATGTAGACCCAGTCGAGGAGATGGGCGCCGACGGGTCCGGTGGCCCTGACGATCCGGCCCATCAGCCACGCCGGATCGCCCAGCGCGTGATCGGCGGTCGCGACGTACTGGTCGAGCACCACCGGGCGGGTCTTCGCCGTGATCAGCAGCCAGGTGTCGCCCGCCTTGCGGCCGGCCACCAGCAGCAGGGCCAGCCCGACGCTCTTCAGCAGCAGGACCCGTTCCCGGCCCGTGCGGCGCGTGACGGCCACGACCCCGCAGCCCAGGATCACCCACAGCGCGCCGTTGCCGAACCAGTGACCGCCGCCCGTCCCCGCCCCGGTCGCCCAGCGCACCAGCGCGAAGACGACGTCGATGCCGATCGCGGCACCGGCCGCGACGAACCGCTGCCGCCGGGTGAGCACCACCAACATCAGCGCCATGCCGGCGTACAGCAAAGGCCCTGATTTGGGGGCGAACACCACCTCCCGCGCCTGGTTGGTGAGGGGCCCCGGCAGGCCGTGGCGACGGGCGGCGAACTCCAGGGTGAGGAGGAATCCGCCGGTCGCCACGGCCGCCAGGGCCCAGGGTCTGAAGCAGGGTGTTCGGGACGGCATGGACGACTTCCCCCTGGGTTTGCCGGACTGTTGCTCGGTGTTCATGGCTTCCGGCAGAGGAAGAGGGAAAGATCGCCGTCCGGGTTCCCGTCGGGGTTCCCGTCTGTCGGTCAGTGTCTCGGCGGTCAGCGTTGCGGAAGAAGAACTTCCTGCTGGACGTCCTGCTGGGCGTCCTGGTGGAGGAGGACGTCCGCCGCCCGTTCGGCGAGCATCGTCACGGGGGCGTGTGTGTGGGCTCGTACGATGCTCGGCATGGCCGAGGCGTCCACGACCCGTAGGCCCGTCAGGCCCCGGACGGCGAACGTCGGGTCGACGACCGACTGTTCGTCCGTGCCCATCCGGCAGGTGCTGACGAGGTGGTGGATGCTGCCGCCGGTGGCGCGGACGTAGGCGGCGATGTCGTCGGCGTCCTCGGACAGCGCCCCGTCGGTGAGCGGCTTGCCGAGCCACTCGGCGAAGTCCGGCTGCTTCAGGACGCGTTGGGCGGCGCGGACCCCCGCCACCAGAGTCGCCAGGTCGTCGTCGGCCGGGTCCGACAGATAGCGCGGGTCGATGACCGGGGCGTCGTGCGGATCGGCGCTGCGCAGCGTGATCGCGCCCCGGCTGCGCGGGCGCAGGAGGATCACGCCCAGGGCCATGCCGTGTTCGGCGGTCCGCTGGTGCTCGCCCAGGGGGAGCACCAGGTGGACGACCTCGATGTCCGGGGCGTCGAGATCCTCGCGCGTCCGCAGGAACAGCAGGGCCTCGGAGATGATCGAGTCCAGGGTGCCGTGGCGGTCGCGCAGATACTGGTCGATCTGCTCGGCCGACGCCCCCGCGCCGGGCGACCAGAAGCCCAGCGCCTCGAAGGCCAGCGGGACGAGCAGATGGTCGGTCAGGTCACGGCCGACGGACGGGAGATCCCGTACGACGGGAACGCCGTGCCGGGACAGTTCCTCGGCCGGGCCCACGCCCGACAGCAGCAACAGGTGGGGGCTGCCCACGGATCCGGCGGAGAGGACGACCTCGCGCCGGGCGCGGACGGTCGCGGTGCCCGCCCCTCCGTCGGCCCCGGTCTCGATCTCGACGCCGATCGCGCGGGTGCCCTCGAACAGCACCCGGCGTACGAAGGTGTCCGCCAGCACGGTGAGGTTGGGGCGTTCCCGGGCCGGCGTGAGGTAGGCGTCGGCCGAGCTGTGGCGCAGGCCGTCGCGGTGGGTCGCGCGGGCCAGGGCGTAGCCCTCCTGGACCTCGGCGGCGGGCACGTATCCGAGGCGGGCGCACGCGTTGGTGAACGCCGGTGTCACCGGCAGCGGGTGGCGCAGCCCGGCCAGGCTGATCCGCTGCTCGGCCCGCTCGAAGTAGGGCTGGAGCGTGTCGTGGTCCCAGCCGTCGAGGCCGGCTTCGGCCCAGCCGTCGTAGTCCGCGCGGTGGCCGCGCGTCCACAGCTGTGCGTTGATCACCGAGGAGCCGCCGACCGCCTTGCCGCGCGGGATCGGAATCGTGCGGTCGGCCAGGCCGGGCTGCGGCGCGGTGGCGAAGTCCCAGTCCAGGTCGCCGCCGAAGAGGCGGGGGAACAGGATCGGCACCTGTACTTCGGGGCGGGTCTCCGGCGTTCCGGTGCCGGCCTCGATCAGCAGCACCTGTGCCGTGCCGTCCGCGCTGAGCCGGTCGGCGAGCACGCACCCGGCCGAGCCGGCGCCGACGATGACGTAGTCCCACTGGCTCTCGCTGCTCACTTCGCTCACCTCACTCATGTCGCTTACTTCGCTCACTTCGCGACCGCCTCTCGGCTCCGGTCGAAGGCCACACCCCAGGTCGTGCTCCTCAGGCGGCGGTTCTCGGTCATGACGACTCCATTCCTTGCCGTGTGCGCTGTATGCGATGGGGTTCGATGTGCGGTGCGTTGGCGGGAGTTGGGGGTGCTTCAGCGGGTCGCGGGGACTCCGCTGTCCCCGGTGGGAGCGGGGGTCGGCGCCGTCTGCTCGGCGGCCGTGGTCTGCCGGTCCCGCAGGACGTGGCGGAGCAGGGCGAGGCCGGCCAGCAGGGCCACCAGGCCGCACACGCCGTTCCAGCCGAAGGCGGAGTACGCCCGGACGCCCAGCCAGGATCCGGCGCTGCCGCCCAGGAACGCGCAGGTCATGTACGCGGTGTTGAGGCGGGAGCGGGCCTCCGGGCGCAGCGCGAAGATACGGGCCTGGTTGGCGACCTGACCGGACTGCATGGCCACGTCGAGCAGCAGCATCCCGGCGCCCAGGCCCACCAGGCCGACGGCGCCGCCCAGATGACCGGTGAGGAGCAGCGCCCCCGCGGCGATGGCGCCCACCATGCACACCAGGTTCACGGGGTCGGGTCCGAGCCGGTCGACGCGCCGGCCCGCGACGGGCGTGGCGAACATGCTGGCCGCGCCGACCAGGGCGATGACGCCGACGGCCGGGGTGCCCAGGTCGTAGTGCGGGCCGGTGACGTAGAGGGCGAGGGCGGTCCAGGCGGCGCTGAACGCGGCGAACACCAGGACCTGGTACTGGCAGGAGCGGCGCAGCAGCGGTTCGGTGCGCAGGAGGTGCAGGGAGGCCGCGATCAGCGCCGGGTACCGCTGGTCGGTGCTCGGCGTGGTGTGCGGGAGGGCGACGGCCAGCGCGAGGGTGAGGATCAGGACCAGGCCCGCGGCGACCAGGTAGGGGGCGCGCCAGCCGAGCCATTCGCCGAGGGTGCCGGAGAAGGTGCGGGCCAGCAGGATTCCGCCGATCAGCCCGGAGAGCAGGGTGCCGGTGACCGCGCCGCGGTGTTCCGGGTCGGTGAGACCGGCCGCCATGGGGATGAGGATCTGCGGGACGACCGTGGTCAGGCCGACCAGGGCGCTGGCGACGGCGAGGACGGGCAGCGAGTCGGCCGCGCCGGCCAGCACGAGCCCCACGCTGGTCACCAGCAGCAGGGTGGTGACCAGGCCGCGGTGGCGGAGCCGGTCGCCGAGGGGGACGAGCAGGAAGAGGCCCGCGGCGTAACCGAGTTGGGCGCACGTGACGACCACGGCCGCGGAGGCGGGGCTCACGTCCAGGTCGTCGGCGATCAGCGGGCTGATCGCCTGCGGGAAGTAGATGTTGGCCACCGCGACGCCGCAGGCGACGGAGAGCAGCAGGATCAGCGGCCGGCTCAGCACCGGCGGCGCAGTGGAGGGAACGGCAGAAGCCACGACACACCTCGACCAGGAAGGGAGACAGGAAGGGGAAAGGGGGGGAACGGAAGGGGATGGCGGCGATGCCACCATGGAACCGCTTTAACCGGTTCCATCAACGTACCAGTAAAACCGGTTCCGCAGTAGGCTGATTCGTATGGCTGCAACTCCCGCACCGCCGGCCCCCCGCTTCCGCAGTGGCTCCGGACGGATCTGCCTGGACTTCATGCGGACCCTGAGGCTGCGCGGCCTGGACGGGGCCACCGAGGAACTGGACACCCCCGAGGCGCTGACCGCCTGGGTCGTCCAGCTGGGCCCGTACCCCGAGGACACCGTCGTGCCGGTTCCGTCGCGGGCCGTGCTGCGTCAGGCGCGGGACGTGCGGGAGGCCGTCCACACGCTCCTGACGACGGCCCGTGACGGCAGCGGCCCCGCCGGATGCCCTGCCGAAGTCCGTACGCTGCTGAACCGGGCGGCCTCCGCCGCGCCGCCGGTGCCGGTGCTCGACGACCACGGCGGGCTCGTCCACACCGCGGCCGACCCGGTCGGCGCGGTGCTCGCCGACATCGCCCGGGACGCGCTCACCCTGGCGACGTCCCCCGCGCTGGAGCGGGTCCGCGCCTGCGCCGGTCCGGCCTGCGCGGCCTGGTTCCTCGACACGTCACGCCCGGGCAACCGGCGCTGGTGCTCGATGGACGCCTGCGGGAACCAGGCGAAGAAGACCACGTGGCGGACCAAGCACGTGACGGGTACGGGTACGAAGGCCTGAAGTACCGGCCCGGTGCGTCACTGGGCGGGGCGGACGAAGGCGCGGTCGACGTACACCAGCGCATCCCTCTCCACGGCCGTGACGCAGTCCAGCACATGGCCGATGAGCATGCTGTGGTCACCGCCGTCGACGACGTCGTGCAGCCGGCACACGAGCCGCACCGCCGCCTCGGGGATACCGGGCAGCCCCCGTTCGAGCGGGACGGTGTCACCGGCGGCGAACCGGTCGACGCCGGAGGTCGCGAAGCGCCGGGCGATGTCGGACTGGTCGTGGGCGAGCACGTTGACCATGAAGTGCCCGGCGGAGGTGAAGGCGGAGTGCGTGCTCGCCTTCTTGTCCAGACTGACCGTCACCAGCGGCGGGGCCAGGGACAGCGAGACGAAGGAACTCGCGGTGAATCCCCAGCGGCAGCCGGCCTCGTCGACCGTGGTGGTGACGACGACGGGCCCCGGAACACGGGCCATGGCACTGGTGAAGTCAAGCTCTCGGGTGTCGGTATCGATGTCGGTGGGCATGGGATGCGACGCCTCCTCGAACGGAGTCGGGAACAAGGGGTTGGTCATGCGGCTGGTCATGCGGCCAGTTCGCCGCTGCTGAAGTCGGCGCCGGCCAGGACGTCGAGGAAGGAACGCGCCCAGTGGTGGACGTCCCGTTCGCGGACGTGCCGACGCAACTCCCCCATACGGAGCCTGCGTTGTGCCTCGTCCAGGTGCAGGGCCGTGACCATGACGTCCTGGAGTTCGGCGAGGTGGTGCGGGTTGACCAGGAGCGCCCGGGTGAGTTCGTGCGCGGCGCCCGCGAACTCGCTGAGCACCAGCGCCCCGCCGAGGTCCGGGCGGGCGGCGACGAACTCCTTGGCGACCAGGTTCATCCCGTCGCGCAGGGGCGTCACCAGCATCACGTCGGCGGCCTGGTAGAGGGCCGCGAGTTCGGTACGGTCGACGGTGGTGTGCAGATAGTGGACCGGCACCCGCCCGACCGTCCCGAACGTCCCGTTGATACGGCCGACCTGCGCCTCGATCCTCGTACGCTGACGCCGGTAGTGCTCGACGCGCTCCCGGCTGGGGGTGGCGATCTGTACGAGGACGGTGTCCCGTGCGGTGACCCGGCCGTCGGTCAGGAGCCCCTCGAAGGCCCGCAGCCGCTGCTCGATGCCCTTGGTGTAGTCGAGCCGGTCGATACCCAGCATGATCCTTCTGCCGTCGCCCAGTTGACGGCGGATCCGCCGGGCCCGTTCCCGTACGGCCTCGCTGCGGGCCAGGGTGTCGAGGCCGGCCGCGTCGACCGAGATGGGGAACGCGCCGACACGTACGTCCCGTTCGGGCAGCCGTACGGTGCCCAGTACCGGCGTACGGTGCGGACCTCCGACGACGTTGTCGGCGCCGCGCAGTCGGCGTACCAGCCGTAGGAAGTTCCGCGCGCCACCGGGCAGTTGGCAGCCCACGAGGTCCGCGCCGAGCAGGCCCTCCACGATCTCGGTACGCCAGGGCAGTTGGAGGAAGAGTTCCGGGGGCGGAAAGGGGATGTGCAGGAAGAAGCCGATCCGCAGATCGGGACGGAGGGCGCGCAACAGGGCCGGGACCAGCATCAGTTGGTAGTCCTGGATCCATACGGTGGCTCCGGGGCCGGCGATGCCCGCCGTGTGCTCGGCGAACCGCCGGTTGACCCGGTGGTAGCTCTGCCACCACCCCCGGTCGAACTCGGGCGGCGCCACCGCGTCGTGGAACAGCGGCCACAGCGTGGCGTTGGAGAAACCCTCGTAGTAGTCCCGGTGCTCGTCGGCGTCGAGGGGCACCGGGTGCAGCCGCAGCCCCTCATGACGAAAGGCGGCGGGCGTACCGTCGGTCGTCCCCGCCCACCCCACCCAG
>Ga0307513_10002466_pt1 | contig 25608 bp, 20 predicted proteins | sample 15_EM_MG_FD_202174 | JGI IMG/M metagenome (GOLD analysis project Ga0307513, IMG submission 202174) | Populus trichocarpa ectomycorrhiza microbial communities from riparian zone in the Pacific Northwest, United States - 15_EM | ecosystem: Host-associated > Plants > Roots > Unclassified | place...
GCTTGAGGAAGCAGCAGTGGATGTGCTCATCAAGTATTATTGTAGAGAAAGTGGGGTGCGGAATTTGAAGAAACATATCGAGAAGGTCTGTTTCTTTTTGTTCGATATAACATGGAGGTGCTTACAATTTCTTCCCTTTGGGATAGATCTATCGCAAGGCGGCGCTGAAACTCGTGCAAGACCTTGGCGAGGAAAAGCTACCGGAACCTGCTTCGTCTGCTTCTCCGTCGGCATCCGAACCTCAAGCTGCCCCAGATAGCGAAAAAGAACCGCCGACCTCGACTGCTTCTCAGGAAGCCACCGAATCCCCGATTGAAACCGATACAAGCACAACGCTCCCCGAAGGTACATACCGCCACCCACCGCTGTGATCCCCCTCACCTCGGCCCGTCACGACCGAGCGGAAAACCCATGCACATTCCTGCGTCTGTGGATGTTCGAATTACACCGGAAAATCTGAAGGAGTATGTCGGACCGCAGAAAGATCGGATGTACGTGTATATGCCACCCCCTGGTGTCAGCACTGGGTTGGGCTACTTGGGCAATGGAAGCGGCGCGGTTATGCCTATCGAAGCTATGGTAGGTCGTGTCTTTTTTCAAAAAACCACCTCATGTTTTGTTTATCTTTTGTTGGGATCACGAAGGCGCCGGAGGAGCAGTTCGGTCCGAGCGCTGGTACGGCGATTCTGACGGCCTTTGTATCGTTGTTCACGAAGGCAAGGGTTAGTCGAGATATCGGTATGCTTTTTTGGAGAGGGATTATCGGAGGAATTACTTACTGCCGTTTGCAGCAAAGATGGCACTCGTGCGAATTTGATCAAAATGTGCACCTCAACTTACAACATCTATATCTCCACAACGAATGGTCCAAATATTGTAATTTTATATGCGTTAGAGTCGTCTCGTTTAGCTCTATCGCGCCCAAGTATTTTTACCATCAAAAAATAAGTATCACGCATTTGAAATTTTGGCAGCCTGTAGGTAGTATCTGGGCTCTGCTGCTATGAAATATTGAGAAATTTGAAATTCTGAGCTCAGATTATAGGACAACTGCATGTGTTACAGTGTGCCCCATCAAAAATTTGGAAGAAACCGGACTGGAAATGGCCGAAATCAAGTGTGCCATATGGATCCACTCATCAGTCATGCCTCTTGTTACAGGGTCTTGCATATGATTTTACAATTCAACTTTCGCAAAGTCTGTTTGTTCAACGTTGTTCAGCACCCAAAATGGCAACGATGTCACAGATCCATCAATCAGTCACGAAATCGATGACACGACAACGTCGACTCATTCCAAGCTCAGGAGAGATGATATATAGTTTAGCACACCAGTATCGAGGATGCGAGGGCAGCTGCGGGGGCGTGCATGTGGGTTATTGACTTGACTATACTCGTGGTACAAGGTAAGGATATTGTAGACTGTTTTCTCAGAGCAATTGGCAAGCATGGCAATCTCTTTCGCCTTTTTGTTGCTTGAAATGCCATACAACGATGCAACTGCGAAGTTCCTCTGAGATCATTGCCCAGATCAGTGGGCGTGCGTGATAATGGTGACATCCCTTTTTGTGCATCCGCAAAGCTGTACAAACAGACTTTGCGAAAGTTGAATTGTAAAATCCACCCCTGGCAGCAGTTCAAAGGCCTGTTAGGTCAGTTCTTTGATAGGCGGAAACCCACCTAAGAGGGGGGTATCTGCGGCTATCCCGTACGGATAAATCTAAATGGAGATACCTCCCTCCCTCTTAAAGTTCCTTGAGGCATCCAGAAGGGATGCCCCCAAGGTTTTGTCTGCGATTGCTGTATTTTAGACCCTCATGACCAAGGTATCCCATCAAGATGTTTTGGAGCCTCTTTTTTTGGCCATCGCGAGCATCCGTTAGATATGCTCTCTACAGTACCTATTTTTTACCCGTACAAATATGATGTATCTCCAATCTCGGGTAACATAGCAAACGCACCGAATAAACCTTGCAATTGCAGTGTGAGGGTCAAATGACACTGCCATGCAGGATGCAAGGTTAAGGGACGTTGTCCACTGCCCTTCTTGTATCCCCAGTTCCCACCCGCTCTGTTCTTCGAGCTCGTTGATGATGGGACGGATGGTAAGGTCTTCGCGTTCACGTCTTCCTGTGCTCATCACTGTTATTCTAGATTTCTGACTCGGTCGCTGGTGCTCGACTCGTTGCCATGTCCACCGATGAAGAGGGTAAGTGAGCCCATTCAATGTGGTCCCACCGCCATGATAATTCGGAAGGTCCCCGCTGCTCGTCGAGGTGTGCAATCTCGTTCCCTGGATGGGCTAGTGGATTGGTAATGGTAAGCGCTAGCTCATTGATTAGTAGGGATGGTCCTACTCACCACTTCTCATCGCCTCTGTCGTCGCCCTCCCTGCTCGTTCTATCCTTCCATTCTCGTTCGACCACCTGGGCGAGGAAAATAGGGAGGGATGGGCACAATGGGAGGAAAAGAGAGGGCAATGACACAGGTAAGAAGCATTCTCGAGTGGGGTGGTGTTATAGACTCACATCGTCTCTCCATGGCCATCATTGTCATCATTGTCACCTTTTTTTCCCCCCTCATTTACATGCATCCATGGCGGCTCCCACTGTCCATTCGCACAGGAACTTGTGGCTCGCAAAGCTCGTCAATAAGGTGGGATCGCCCTAAGAAGTGGAAGTGGAGAATGGTGGTAAGTATCAAATGATCTTGAATCCTTCATATTCGTACTGGCTGACCTGTCTTCTCAAAACTCTTTGAGGACCTTTCAAAACATTTGAATAGAGCTAGGGATGCAGAGAAGATGTACTGGACGATCGATGAGGCCATTAGGTGTGGAAACGGGTCGACGAGGATGCCAGGCCGGTTTTGTAAGTTCCATGGAGCGTACTGTTGCTGATGTCATAATAGAAATCCGAGGGCGGTGTAGAAGGCCAAGTCTGAGGAATGGCGTAGTCTCTGATTGTGCTAGAAAAGGCCACTTTGTTTCTGTACTGAGATGCAGTGGTAGGAGCAGTGAAGGAAGATGATGGTGAGAGTGAGCATTCGAGTTGAACATCAATCAACAAGGTCACACGTGTTGGAGTTGGAAAACTGGAAACCAATTTCATTTGGACGCCGGACGGAGAACTCAAACCCCGCACTCCTATCTTCCACAACCACCACCATGCAGCTGAGTATTTTTCTTTGGTTTCATTTGTACTGACGTTTTGTTATTCCTAAAAGAGCTCAAACAGCAGCTCGAACAGCCCCTCCCCTTTTCCAGGGATGTGGGCTTCAAATGCATCGTTAAGCCCTAGAGATTTCGCTGAAATGGGGTTCTGGTAGTGGTCGAACAGCCTCACATAGAAAACAACGCCTACTGAGCGACCAACAATGATCTTCAAAGGGTGTTTTGTGAGTGCGAGGCCAATGGTGTATAAGGAGTATGTATTGCGTTCTCGCCCCTTGCCTCTCTTTCTTCAATCCTCTATCTGATTTTGAAATAGGAGTAATTGCATCGTGCGAGGACGACTTATATCCAGATCTCGAGCTCGATATCAGTCCCATATCAGTCCCATACGCCCATCCACTCTACCATCGCAGAATGTGATGCCGTGTTATTTGACACTTGCGTATTGTTTCTGCGATGCCGCGGTATTGGATAACGGCGTACCCGCTGCATGGGTTCTCAAGCTCGACGACCACGCATATTCTCTCTCCATATCTCGTCCATTGGCCCTACCATCACAGACTGCGACACCGCATCATTTGTTGCTGTGTATCGCGTTTGCAATGCTACAGCTTTGAAAAGTGGTTATACCTATGGACCCTAGCCTAAACCTGCACCTTGACTTGCCGAAACATTGAGGCGGGTAAGGGCTTGCTGTGGGTAGTCCACGGGCTCTACTATGTGGGATATGGAAGATAGTATATGTGAATGGCCGAACTCTCGTCGTGGAATATGCAGGGGATGATGCTGTTCGCCGTGGTGTTCCCAAATCGGCCAAACCTGTCGACAGACTGGAGCACAAAGGCAGGGGCGGTCGCAGACCTCCCCGGGCATATAATCACCATCGGAACATCAAAATGTATCCCCCCACACCCTCACTCGTTCACCGAATTGCTTTCAGAGCTTGATTGTTAGATTCGGACAGTCAAAATTCTTAATAATTTGACCTCTTATTTTTTAACTACATGTCGCTACCCCTTCAAGTTGGCACAACCATGTCCAGCTATTTACACAAGCACTGTAAGGGCAACCGCGGACCGAGCAACCGGTATAGCCGGAGTAGGCGCAGACTAGCAGGGGATGCAAAGTTTAGTATATTATACGATAATAGACTACATAATCTACGCACCTAGCAGGGGATCCAAAGAGGAAAGGATGGGAATCCCATGCTAGTGAAGGTACATATAAAGGAAGCACAGTTGTGTGTGGAATGGCATGATATAAGAATAAAACATAGAAAATGGAATGATAAATAAAAGGGTCCTCAGGGTCAACTAGTAAGGGTCCGGTGGTGAGGGGGCACATACAGACCGGTGGTTAGGCTTGACCGGTCGGTGTTGTTCGGTGGGGGCGCAGCGAGTCGGTTGACCGGAATGGGTGACGGGTGGCGGTGAGACGTGGGGGGTGGTGGAGACGACCAGCGGTAGAGGGTGCAGGACGGCGGGGCTGTGGATGGGCATTGGTGGGTGTCAAGGCAGGATAGCCGGTGGTTAGGCCCGGCCGGTCGGCGCTGCTTGGCGGGTGGATTGAGTGTTCCCCTTACAAGCACAGAAAGAGTTTGAAATAACGCACTTGTTATGGGCCAGTGCCTGCAATGGTTTTTCCGTATGCGATTTTGGGCCAAAACCGTTGCAGAGCCCACCCGACAATTGATGTGATGACATCCAGAATTACCTGAGGCGGAAATGAACGTAAGGGAAATGAACTGTCCAAGTGCCTATCAGAAGCCTAAGACATACTTCGCGATCTTGGGGAAGCACACAGGAGTTCTGGAACCCGTGACTAAGCCTCAATGATTTTGGTTCTCACGAAGATAGCGAGTAAAAACAAAGTAAAAAGAGAACAGTAAATTGTTAAAGAACTTGTGCACATCTCAAAGAAGTTCAAATTTTAGCATAGATCAAGTCAGAAAAAAAGTAGCTAACTTCTGGTACCAAAAAGAGGGCAGTTTTGCAAGCAGGTAATAAAAGTCTGATGAAACTGAAATTCCTCATCTCGAACTTCACGTTTTGTAATGGAAACAGTCTTCATCATCTGTTCAATCCATTGCGCGGTCATAAAATAATTCTAGAGATATTTCCCACCTTGTTTATATATACTTAAAGTTACACTACAGTCCATACCTTGGATTTACATAGTGTATTACTGGTTGATTGATTCCATGAATTCACATTCAAGTGTCATGTTTTCCATCATTCGAGTTTATGGAATCATTTGTACTCAATAGAAGATTCCCTCATCCTTCATCTTATAGCCATACAACTTCTTATAATGATTCTACTTTATGACAATGTTAATCTGAACGTGTAGGACTGAATAGACTACTAGCCGCTTCCTGCCCCTGGTTGGGTCATACACATATGCGATCAACCCACACGAGCTCAGGATCCTGTCAGGATGCTTGGAGTCGAGGGGAAAAGGACAAGAAGGAAGAAAAGATAGTTGAGTGGTTGAGTGTTCCCGGAAGAGAGCCCGAATGCAGGTTTGGCAGCAGGAATACCATCCACCAGGCGATACAACACCAAAAAAAATGGAGAAAGGCTCGTGGGAGGGTGTTGAATGGTTGTTAGTTGATCCCTGGGTTGAAAGTCTCAGTCACCGCTGGGTCTGAGTGGGGCGTAGTGGAATGGAGGTAAGCTGGCTAAGGATGGAGAGGAGTCTTTTCCGTTAACCTCGAATGGGATTCACCCATGCACCTGCCTAGCCTCACTGGTAACCCTGCCCACTTCCTTCTCAACTTGACTTGGCCTTGCGGCTGTAACTTGCCTTTTCAGGTAGTCGTCAGGCATTGTTTTCGTGGGTGGTGGCGCTTTCGAAAGTCAGCGAATGTATGAAATATATGGGATTACTTTTTGTTGAAGATGCCCACCAAAACCGCTCACCAGTCACTCGGTGGCCCACAAAGGCATTTGGAGTGACAACAGCAGGGCGAGTGATATGATAAGGGATTGGAACGGGAAACCCTGGGGTTTTCCAGGCTACCCGCGCCCGTACCCCAGAAAACCCGTACCCATGCCCAGGGGTACGGCCCGTACGGGTTTCGAAGAGTACAGGTGCGGGTTTTGCAAAAACCCGGGGGTATACAACCCATGCACGGGCATGCCTCCAAAACCAAATGAAAAACCTCGCAACAGCAGTGCAGGTGTCAATTGACACCGCCGTGCAGCATTGCGAGGTTAAATTTGGTGGTGGGGAGTTGGGATATCCATGGGCAGCATTTGCATTCATACTCGAGTTTCGTCCTTGTGTTCAGGTATACATTTGTGTGGGCCGTTGGCGCTGACACGGGGTGCTGATGGTTGCAATGGTCGAACCCACCCGGCTTGGCTCAGTGAGCATTCGCAAGAGCGAGTGGTGGAGGGGCTGCGCGGAATCGTTGGTGAGCTGGCGGCCTTACGCATTCGTCATTTTTTCGTTTTGTGCATTGGGACGTGCTTCTGCGGTTTCCGTGGGTTTCATGGTTGTCGTGGTGCCAACAAACCTACTCTGTCAGTAAGAGGTGATGAGTAAGTGAGCACGCACCATTCAGTTTCCCCTGCCTCCAACCTCTGACAATCTGACCCCTCATTTTTCCTGCCAGCCCATACTTGCTGTATATCCTTCAATATCAATGAACCATGCCCATATCCCTCATTGGAGGGGAGAGGCGATGTGGTGTTTGTTGGCAATGTCGTGCTGGCAGCGCTTGAGCGGTGGAGAGAAGAAATTTTCTGTAATAAAGCACACATAGTAGAGTAAAACATCTAATAAACTTGCTTGCTCACCTATTTTCACATTTTCGGGGCCATGGGGTGTTGGTGGGTGGCGATGGAAGTCGAAAGAACAGGCTTGAGGCGGTTGTCACTGCCACTGCCACTGGTATCTGAGTAGATTGAAATTTGAAGCCCACATCCCTTGATGTAAGGAGGGGAGGGGCTGTGTGTGGGCTAATTTCATCAAACAGCATGTCAGTACCAACGAAATAAAGTAATGTACTTAACTGAGCAGTTGTCGAACGCAACTGGCAGGAGAATCATAATGCGCGTGCGCATTTTGAACAGTCATGTGACTCACTGGCGACGCGATTAGATGAAGTGCGGAGCTTAAATTTAACGTGCCGTGTGATATCGCCATCTATAATCTGCGGGATATTATAGATGGAGGCCCCATCTATAATCTGCCGGATTTTGTGGATGAGCGCCTATCTATAATCTGCCGGATATTGTAGACGAGGGCCCATCCATAATGCGCCTGATATTATAGATGAGGAACCCATCCATTATGTCCCCAGGATTATAGATTGGATACTGGAAAGATACATCTATAATTCTAACAATTATACATGAGAGAGAGGGAGGGATCTATAATGGGATTGGAATTATAGAAAGGGACAGGCAGCCTAAGATCCGCAGCGGCCACCTAGGGAGGCATCCATGAGCGATGCCATGAGGCTATCCGAGAGGATGGAAAGAGGATTCTATTAATAAACCAGGCATCCATCGGAAGAGATGGGGGCCTGTTAGGGGGGGTTCCGCCCTTACAAGAAACCGGCCTAACAGGCCCCTTATCTATTTATAAAGTGGTGCCAAAGGTGGTAAAATCATATGCAAGACCCTGTATTTTCTAGCCGATTTCTTCCAAATCTTCGATGGGGCACACTGTAATGTATGCTGATTTCCTCATTTCAAATGTCTCAATATTCATAGCAGCAGAGCCCAGAAACTACCTACAGGCTGCCAAAACCTCAAATGCATGATACTTACTTTTTGATGGTAAAAATACTTGGGCGTGATACAGATAAACGAGACAACTCTAACGCATATAAAATTTAAAAATTTGGACCATTCGTTGTGGAGATATGGACGTTGTAAGTTGAGGTGCACATTTGATCAAATTCGCACGAGTGCCATCTTTCAAACAGCAATAATAGCGATCCCGCCAACGCGTTGTTGGAAGTGCTCAATCCGGAGCAGAACAACGGTTTTTTGGACCACTAGTGCGTTGGCTTCTCTAACAGGCATACACTCAACTCTTTCTTCACTATAGTAAGCAACGTATGTTGGGTGCGTGCATTGTCTAGAAATCACGACGGCCCTCTCTCATGCCGCCTCGCATGCAAAATGCGAGAAAGCATTGAAACGCCACCACCTCCCTCAATGCTGGACAAGAATTTCCGAAATGGCTGTAGTAAAGTCGAAGTAAAATAGCATAATAGTTAATACAGTATGTTGCTCCTCCGGACTCGTATCTGCCATGCGAAGCAATGGCCCACATTGCAAGTAAGCTATTATGCAATAGTGGGCTTTAGCAACGACGCGCGGCTCTGTTTGATATGGAATGTACTATAAGGTCATCCTGTCACAAACTAGCTATCTTCAAGACCATTACCGTAAGATTCGTACGGTTTGGGCTCCTGCCCCAGGGAGGCTGCGGCCTTTTTTTTTTCATTTTGATGAACCGAATGGCCCAAATGAGACTGAATATGATGAGGGCAAGACCCATCAAGGAACCAATGACGGCACCGGCGATTGCCCCTTTTGACAATCTTGTAGTGCTTGTAGTGTTTGAAGGGGTTAAAGTAAAAGGCGGATTGGTACGATTTTCAATGACAAAGTAGTCAAGAAGCAATGGCACGTTGCCGATCAAGTTGTCGTCTCCATATTCGACAAACAGACGATGTGAGCCGGGGGGCAAAATCGGAGTCTTGAAGGCAACCAGATTGAGTTGTTGAGCCGTAGAGTTCTGAGCAACCACTGTAAATGGGAAGAGCGTTCCGTTATCGATGCTATACTTGGCCGAGGCATTTGTGGGGTTATTTCCATTGCTGAGGACGTCTGTCATCCATGTTATTTGTATACCTGCACAATTCAAATTGTTAGAGGAAGTATTTGAAACTACAAGCGGAGCGCACCGACGAAATCAAAGGTCATCGAAGCACCTAGAACCGACGTCTCCATGCCTACGCCTGCTAGGTTCTTCCATCCGGAGTCGTAGTGTATCTGATCATCATACGCATTCACCACCACAGTCGCATTTCCCAGGTTAACACTGGCATCCGGTATGTATTCGATACGATCGAACAGGAAGGGGCTGTCGTTGGTACCCGAGGCCACCACAGTCAAATTACTGGGCGTAGTCTTGTTTACTATGTTTTGCAACCAGCAAATCCGCTCGCCACCCCCAGGGCCCGCGGGAAATTGGTCCGAGATTAAAGCGTTTCCGTCGATAAAACAGGTCCATGACGGTGAGGTGGAGACCTGATAGCTGGCTATCACAAACACACTAGTACCTACGGAACGGATAAACCATATAAACGGTCACAACATCGAATCCCTATTTACCTGTGAAAAAGAAGGTAAAGCTCCCAGATCCAGGTAACGCATGGAGGGTATTTTTGAATGGTCCCCCCTCGGTTGCCGCCAACTGTGCGAACCCTGCGTTAACAGGATATGTATCTCCTTCACTGGAAACCCATGGTAGGATATCAGAGGACTGGTATCATCAACGTAAACTAATCGCCCAGGCAACGGCATTTCCCTAGGAGTGGTTATCAATGGCGCTGGGGAACGATGGAGGTATCAGTGAGAACAAAATGGTCTACAAAGCGAGTACTTATGTGAATTGAGTCAGGAACCTATCATGATCAATCCAAATATTAATCTTTAGAAGCCCTCACGGAAACCTTTCCGTGAGTATGCAAATATCTGATTGACAAGTACACCAATTAGGGTAAAAGGGCGCTCACTGTGATACTATATATGACAGCAGTTACAAGTCCGAGTTTACGAGTCCGAGTTTACGGATCCGATTTTACGAGGATTCGTTTTTATATCGTTCTGGCCCCGCAAAAAAATTTGCAAAATGTACTTCTCTCGAAAGGGAGACGGTGCGGGCACGTGCTCTCGCGCACAGTGGGCGTCACAGTCGACGGTGGCCCCTGTACGTTCTATATTATATTTTCAGATACGCCTGTCCAGAGATTACTTACCATGCTACCCATCCGTGGCTGATTGAATTTCTCTGTGGAATAAGTAATATCCATTCATTGCAGTGTGATGCCATCCACCACGCGGCATAAACGCGGCATGTCCAACACCTTATCCACTTTTGTTCCGTGCACGACGCAATGAAGGGTGCATTGCCAACGTGAGGCCGTGTCGACTCCATGTATATTCTACAAAGTCGCAACTTCCGACTATATACGACGTCTTTGTGCTCTTTCAATCAACTTTCAATGTATCCGCTGCCGCTCCGATGGCCAGGACAGACAAGAGTTGACACACCCACACAGAAATGAGATGCGACACACAGGATGGAGAACGACACACCAGTCCGAAACGGGACACATTGATGCCAAGGGTGTGTCGTTCTTCGTCGTCGTGTGTTAACACCTCCTACAAGGGTATTTTCTAAGTCCACAATTTGCACTCAACTCTTAAAGGAGTCTTTCCGTGCTCAAGTACGTATTCAACGTGTAAAATTTCTTTTACAAAAAACAAGCTACTACGTTGTAAATGGTACTCGTATGTGTATAAGAGAGGAAGCAGCACGGTAACTGCATGAGACCCCTCGACGTCTAAAGTACTGTCCAAAAATCCTCGCCATCGGGCCCGTCTAGCGTGCCCGTGGTTCGTCAGTGTGTGGGTACCGACAGGTGTGGTAGGGGCCCTTGTGTCGTGGCTCAGGCTCGCAGGAGATGAGGACGGCGGTGGGATCCCACCATCGTCGTCTTGGTTGCGAATGAACTCACGGGAGGGCATGGACAGGACGAGGACGGTGGTCGGATCCAGCCACCTCGCCCTGGTTACAAACAAGCTCATGGGAGGGCTCACTGCCCTCCTAATTGCCAACTTGCCCTCTTCGCCACCCTACCGTTGCGCCCTCGGCCCCTCATTGTCGTGTCATTGTCGTCACGTCCTCTCTGTCGCGTCCTGGGTGGCTGGCATCGATGTGGACGTAGTCGCTTCATCCTTAGAACGGCTCTTTTCCACCGTCGCGTCGCCGACCAGCCTTCGTTCGTCCTCTTGCGTCTCGTGTTCGCTGCCAACTAAGTCGGACCTGCAGGAAATTGATAGGTTGGCGACCAAGTCCTTCATGGATGATGTACCTTTTGTATTATCTCTACTCTAACATTTCCATACACAAGCGCCAAGTCCTACCCATCCTGTCGACTTGGAGGCGAGATGTTCGGCGGTGAGTAGGCAAGTCTGCTTACTAATCGGTGTGGTAAACCCTGCGCCACCGTGAATTGGACATGAGGCCAAGTCGAAAATAACGAACGCGAGGTGGAACGGAGGTACGTACTCATCACGTCGCCTTGTTAGTGTCTGTTTGAAAATTGGGGCTGTAGATTCCGCGATGAAGGGGACAGCCAGGTGCGTCGGATTATACGATGCGCCGTCGATGAGAGCTGAAATAGTCTATCTTGTCGTACTCGTGGGTAAGTGGCAACGCACCTGGATGCTGTCGACGATCCCGAGGAGGTAAGCGCTTGTGATTTCTCGTAATAATCACCATGCATCGTCGCGTCATAGTGGAGCTGTCGTTGGGCGATCGTACTCGGCTCTGTCGTACCGTCGTAAACGAGAGCTGAGCTGGTGAAACGTTAGTTTGGTAGTTGTGCGATCGGTGGCAACCAGCACCTCTGGATGTGAAGTGTACAACCCCTACGGTTCATACGGCCTCAGACACACGTCCGCCGCTACCTCCTGGAAGATGTTCGCGTAGTCGTACCATGGGATTTGGTGGGCCGCCTTTGAATAGAAGGATTAGCAGGGAGAATTGGAAGGGAAGAGGATCTTGGCTCACAATACAACACTAGGCGCGTTCGTCGGGTTGTCGTCGTGTTTCCATCGAGAGAAGTGGGGTTAACCTTACTCGATCTTGTATGCGCGGCGTGGATGTGGCAGGAGGGAGTTGATTCTCCGTAACTAAACGATCACGCTATCAGATGGGTGGGCAGGTCATATGTATTTAGTCCAACCAAGTCTCTCGAGAACGAGTCTGACAATGGTGACGGGGAGAAAGGGGAAGAGAATACCAGTGGTGACACCACCGACAACTTCCAAGAAAGTGACAACCTTTACTTTGGCAACCAAACAGTGAAAAAACTTCCATACGATCAAGCACGGGAGTGCCGGGGATCCTCTGATGTTATTAGCGATTACATACGAAAAGTACACGAGAGAAATCTCCAAGGACATCCATGCTATTCGTCCATGAATGGTCAGTCCACGCAGGTAAGGAGGAAAAGGCAACGCACTAGGCGTCCAAGAAGCCGCTATTCTGCTTTGGATCGAGCTTTTCCAAACGAAGTCACAAGATCGCCATTAACACCCTTCTCAATTTACTCGGCAGCGCACTGAAATTTGTTTCAGCCGCGGAAAGAACGAGAAAACGAAAAATGCGCCCACGGAACATACACTCGCCTGGGGCCCATAATCTCTGCGACATCTAGCAGCTCACCTCCCGATAACTCCTTACCGACAATAGGTCAACGAGGTGAATGATCTGCCCTCGTGTGGTGCGAAGCTTCGAGGAACTTAGGGATGCGTGATTCAACATCGGTCAAGCGGTATGATCCTCGTTCAGCGCGGTTTCGGTCTATAGGATGGAGTAGTTCGCGGGAGTGACGATCCCGAGGTACCTGTAAAGATCATATGTTGGATATTACACCGCAAAAAAAAAAGTGATGAAACGAACCTGAGGCGGCCAATCCAGATCGTGCCTTCTTGGATCTTCAACCTCGCCGCCCTCCATAAACCTTTCAATCTCTCCCAACTTATCCTTCCATCGTTCTCCATCCCCATTCCCACAAGTTGATTCCGTGTGTCCATATATGTTTCTTCGTGTAAAGGGGCAGCGGAGTTGGCGTTTCCACTGTTTGCGGCTCCTCTAGCTCCACGATTAAGTACAGCACCGCCGTCAAGCACGCCTCTACCACACAATCAAGCCCACCGTCCCCACTCCGCCCCACAGCGAACACGCTGACGGTGTGGACAGAACTCACGTTGATGATGACTTCCGCTCGTTGTTGAGGAGGAAAGTGCCGAAGTAGGGCTTCCGTGCTTCATCAATGGCGGCGACAAAGGCAGGGTTCCGTTAAAAAGGAGCGAAAAACATAGGGAGAGCCAGTATTTGTGGGTAGATCTCGGGGAGGTGTTGATTCTTGAGCACGATTGGATGATTGTGCTGGTGCTAGAGGACCATGCGAGAAGGGCGGTGCTGGTATTCGACGCCATTGTTCGGTTGGTGGCGTCCTGCTGGAGAGGTAATTGTCAATGGCGATCCCGAAAGCTGATTCTCGCCTTTGAGGAGGACAGCGCCGATGTTTCCCGCGCTTTAACGTTTCATTTATGGCGGCGACGACTGATTCCATACAACAATGGATCGGAAACAGTGAGATGGGGAGAGCACTGCGCTGGAGGGGTAGTGTCGGGTGGTTGAGCGCGGCCGCATGACGTTGCTGGTGTTAGAGGGCCGCGCGAAAAGGGCAGCGTGCCAGTGCTCGGTCGGTGGTAGGGATCGGAAGAGGTTGACAATTGGGAAGTCGCAGAAGTAGGTGCATAGAATAGTACTATGAGCCTTGAGCTTGAGGAGGGATGAGCTACGAACTTCTGTCATGGAAGGGAACATTACCGGTGCGAAACGGGATTTCCCGCGCTGTCAAGATCCCATTCGATACGCATCCCTATACCGCAGGCGTCATGTAACTGCATTAATGTATCGGACTCCTTGTAATTAAATCCTCCCTTTCCACAGGTTCTCACAAATCCTACAGTGTCTGAATGAAGCCCGCTTATCGGGTTTCAGATAAGCCTGTCCAGAGATCCTGGATCTCGTGCTTGTCTGGAAGGTGAGCGCTCGATTTCGACGGATATCGTGGTTTTGACACCCCCAATTGAATCTTATCATCTTATCTGTGCTATAAGTATCAATTCCTTGCAATGCGATGACATCTGTCCAACTTCTCATCCCAATTTGTTTCCATGCGCATCGCAACGAAAGGTGCATAGCCAAAGTGAGGCCGTGTTGATTCCATGTACACTAGTACTAGGGTACAAACTCACCATTTCCAACTTGACTCCGTGTCCTACATACAACGTCTTTGCCTTCCAAACATAATCCCCCAATCTCTGCCTCTCCAATATATCCCTAATGCCCACCTCCGAACATGCCAGTGGTGACAAAGCTGAAATCGCAGCCTCCGATGTCCACCACAGTCCAGGACAACCGTTCCTTGAACCCGCAATGGAAGACACCAAAGTACAAGGATCTCTTAGTACAGTTCTAGACACCTCGGATGAAACTATTCGTGAGCGAGAGGCATTGTCAACCGATCAAATTTCAGGCGCGTTCTTTGATTATTATGCTTTGATCGGTATTTGATGCTATTCACAGTGAATATTGCTGGGCCCAAGAAGTGGGGATTGACAATTCCAAGCTCTGAGCGAGCAATCAAAACCCCAAGGGCAACTATCGAGGACGATCACCAACTGCCAATGCAAGGCGTGATCAGCATCCCACTGTCACGGAGCGAGGGGCCTTTGGGAAGTGCGTACCCCACACACCAACACTCAGAAATTCTATATTCTGAACCCAATCCAGCAGTAGCAGAGAGGCACAGTTCAACACCTGGAGTCCCAGCAGAAGTTATGATCTCCGATGCATCCAACAAGAATATCCCTACCCATGAATATGCAGCACCAGCGATCAGCAGAGAATCAAACAGCATTCCAAATACAACTATACATATTAGTGCCAGTGAACATTCAAGTCAAAAGCATTCATCGAAGGGTAGGGTTCAATTTTATTTAGTGTTTCAAGTTTGTCACTCACACAGAGATTTAGAAATTTTTCTTACATCCAGTTCTGAAAACCTGGGAAGTTCAGACTTATATTGCTTTGAACATACTGGTGATCTGCAAGATATTGACCAAGTCATATCCCACCACCAGAGAGCTGTGGAATACACTTCTTCTAGACGTGGTGATCATCCAAGTTATCTCCACAACCTTGGAATTTCATATGCATCCCACTTTGTCCATGCTGGCCATCTCTGGGATATTGATCATGCCATATTACACCTCCAGAAAGCAGTAGAATTCACATCATCTGGCCATGTTGATCTTCCAAGCCGGTTAAATGACCTGGGAAGTTCATACTTACGCCGCTTCAAATGCACTGGTGATGTACAAGATATTAACCATGCCATATTCCACCATCAGAAAGCAGTGGAATCCACATCTGCTGATCATCCAAGTTACATCAGCAACCTTGGAATTTCACATTTATGCCACTTTCAACACACTCGCAATCTGCAGGATATTGACCATGCCATATCCTACATGCAAAATGCTCTGGAACTTGCTCATTCTGGGCATACTAACCTTTCAGATTGGATGAACAACCTTGGAACTCTATACTTATCTCGCTTCATGCACACTGGTAATCTCATAGAAATTGATTTTGCCATATCCCACATCCAAACAGCTGTGGAAACCACTCTTTCTGACAATGCTGATTGGTTGAACAACCTTGGAAGTTCATACTTGAATCGCTTTAAACACATAGGCAATCTGCAGGATATTAACCATGCTATATTTCACCACCAGAGAGCTGTGGAATGCACTCCTTCTGGACATGCTAATCTTCCAAGTCACTTGAACAACCTTGGAAATTCATACTCAGCTCGTTTTCAACACACTGGCAATGTTCAGGATATTGACTATGCCATATTCTACCAACAGAAAACTGTGGACTCCACTTCTTCTGGCCATTTTGATCTTCCATCTCAACTGAACAACCTAGGAAATTTTTACTTACATCGCTTCAAACACACTGGTGATATGCAAGATATTAACCATGCCATATATCACCAACAGAAAGCTGTGGACTCCACTCCTTCTGGCCATGCTGATTATCCAAGTCACCTCAGTAGTCTTGGAATGTCACATTTTTGTCACTTTCAACACACTGGAAATCTCCAGGATATTGACTATGCCATATCATATATGCAGAAAGCTCTGGAATCCACTGCTGCTGGTCATGTTAATCTTCCATGGCTACTGAACAACCTTGGAAGTTCATATGGATCTCGCTCCATGCACACTGGTAATCTCAAAGAAATTGATTGTTCCATACACTATATCCAAAGAGCTGTGGAATCTACTCCTTCTGACTATACTGATCTTCCAAGTTGGTTGAACAACCTTGGAAATTCATACTCAAATCGCTTTGAACACTCAAATAATATCCAGGATATTGACCATGCCATATCCTACCACCAGAGATCTATAGAATCCACTCCTTTTGGCCATGCTAATCTTTCAAGTCAATTTAACAACCTTGGAAATTCATACTTATCTCGCTTTGAACACACTGGTAATCTCCAGGACATTGACTATGCTATAATCCACCACCATAAAGCTGTAGAATCTATTTCTTCTGGTCATGCTGAGCTTCCAGGTCAGTTGAGCAGCCTAGGAACTTCATATGCATGCTGCTTTCGACACACTGGAAATCTACAGGATATTGACCATGCCATATCCTATCATGAGAAAGCTGTGGAATCCACTCCTTCTGGCCATGCAAAGCTTCCAGGTCATTTGAACAACCTTGGAAATTCATACTCATCTCGCTTTGAACACACTGGAAATCTCCAGGACATTGATTATGCTATATCCTATCACCATAAAGCTGTAGAATCTACTCCTTCTCATCATGCTGACCTTTCAGGTCAGTTTCATAACCTTGGAAGATCATACTTATCGCGTTTCAAACACACTGGGAATTTCCAGGATATTGACCATGCTCTATCCTTTGGGCAGAAAGCTGTGGAATGTACTCCAGATGATCATACTAATATTTGGAGGCAGTTGAATGGCCTTGGAACTATATATCTAGGTCGCTTTAAATACACTGGCACTCTCCAGGATGTTGATTGTGCTATATCCCACCAACAGAAAGCTGTAGAATCCATTCCTGATGGCCATGCTGATCTTCCAGGTCAGTTGAGCAGCCTTGGAAATTCATATTTAGGTCGTTTTCAGCACAGTGGAAATCTCCAGGACATTGAGTATGCTATATCCCACCACCAGAAAGCACTGGAATCCATTTCTTATGGCCATGCCAATCTTCCAAGTTGGTTAAGCAGCCTTGGTGATTCATATTCATCCCGCTTTCAACACACTGGTAATCTCCAGGATATTAACCATGCCATATCCCACTACCAGAAAGCTATGGAATCCACTCCTTATGGTCATGTGAATCTTCCAAGTTGGTTAAGCAGGCTTGGAAATTCATATTTATTCTGCTTTCAATACACTGGCAATCTCCAGGATATTGACCATGCCTTATCCTACCATCATAAAGCTGTGGAATCTACTCCTTCTGGTCATGCTGAACTTGCACATTATTTCCACAACCTTGGAAGCTCATACTTATCTCGTTTCAATTACACTGGTCACATTCAAGATGTTAATTGTGCCATATCCTATCATAAGACATCTGTGGAATCCACTTTTTGTGATCATGCTAAGCTTCCATTTTGGTTGAATGACCTTGGAACTGCATATTTATATCGCTTCAAACACACTGGAAATTTCCAGGATATTGACTATGCCCTCTCCCTTGGGCAGAAGGCTGTGGAATCTACTCCAGAAGGTCATGCTAATTTTTGGAAACAGTTGACCAATCTTGGAACTGCATATTTAGGTCGCTTCCAATACACTGGTACTCTACAGGATGTTGACTATGCCATATCCCACCAACAAAAAGCTATAGAATCCATTCCTTATGGCCATGCTGAGCTTTCATGTCAGTGGAGCAGTCTTGGTAATTCATATTTAGGTCGTTTTCAGCACACTGGTAATCTCCAGGATATTGACTATGCAATATCCCACCAACAAAAAGCTATAGAATCTATTCCTTATGGTCATGCTGATCTTCCACGTCAGTTGAACAGCCTTGGAAATTCATATTTATCCCGCTTTCAACACACTGGTAATCTCCAGGATATTGAATATGCTATATCCCACCAACAAAAAGCTATGAAATCCACTCCTCTTGGCCATGCTGATTTTCCATGTCAGTTAAGCAGCCTTGGAAATTCATATTTATCCCGCTTTCAACACACTGGTAATCTCCAGGATATTGACCATGCTATATCCCACCACCAAAAAGCTGTGGAATCCACTCCATATGACCATGCTGATCTTTCAAGTTGGTTGAGCAATCTTGGAAGTTCTTATTCATGCCGCTTTGGATATACTGGCACTCTTCTGGATATTGACCATGCTATATCTCACCTCCAGAATGCTGTGGAATCCACTCCTTCTGGACATACTCAGCTTTCAAATCATTTAAACAAGCTTGGAGATTCATATTTTCATCGCTTCAAGTACACTCTTGACCTCCAAGATATTGATCATGCCATATCCTACCAACAAACAGCTGTGAAATCCACTCCTTTTGACCATGCCAATTTTTCAGGTCATTTGAACAACCTTGGAAATTCATATTTATCTCGCTTTGAACACACTGGAAATCTCCAGGATATTGACCATGCCATATCCTATCACCAGAAAGCTGTGGAATCCACTTCTTCTGACCATGTTTATTTTCCAACTTGGTTGAATAACCTTGCAATTTCATATTCAGATCGTTATAAACACACCAAACATCTCCAGGATATCAACTATGCTATATCTCATCTGCAGAAAGCCATAGAATCCACTCCTTCTAGTCATATTAATTTTTTAGGTTGTTTTGCCAATCTTGGAACTTCATATTTATATCGCTTCAAGCACACTAGTGATCTCCAAGATATTGATTGTGCCATATCCCACCATCAGACAGCTGTGGATTCCTCTCCTTCTGGCTATATTTATTCTGCAGGTTTTCTTAACAATCTTGGAAATTCATATTTAGCTCGTTTCCAATCAACCAATTGTCTCTCTGACATCAAGCAAAGTATTTATTTTTATCGCCAAGGTGCTCAGGCAAATGGCTTTCCATCCAATCGTCTGGGTTCTGCCACAAATGCAGCTATTCAATCCTCAGTTCATAATAAGTCTCAATGCTTGATGGACTTTTCTCTAGCTATTAGTCTCCGCTCAGAACTTGCTGGGTTGGAACAAACAGTTCATCGCCGTCATGCTAATCTTCATTCTTATACTAGTCTTGTGCAACCTGCTGTGGTTCTTGCTCTCAATAATGATAGACCAGATCTTGCACTTCAATGGCTTGAGCAAGGCCGCTGCTTGGTATGGAACCAACTCAACCAGCTCCGTACACCAATTGACAATCTCCGTGTCAGGAGTTCATCCTTGGCTGATCACTTTGTACAGGTTGCAAGTGCCTTGGAATCCTACGGAACCCGTTCCTCCTCTATTCTCTCTGCTGATTCAACACTAAGAGAACACATTCATATTCAAGACTTGACTCACAAGCATACTATTCTTGCTGCAGAATATAAGCAACTTCTTGCAGAAATTCGGGATCTTCCAGATTTTCATGACTTTCTTCAACCACCTAATGCCACCCACCTCATTTCCTCATTACCCTCTGATGGTCCAGTTATTATCTTCAATGTTGAAAAAACCCAATGTGATGCCCTGGCTCTTATTGCTGGGATTGATGAGCCTTTGCACATTCCTTTGGAAAAATTCAGTTTAATTGAAGCTGAGAAACTGTGGTCAAGGCTTCAATCTAGCCTTCCTAAGCAACAGAAAAAGGAGAATGTAGATCGTGCTGGTCACCCACATATTTTCCCTAATTTGAATTTTATGTTTGTTCTAAAAGAACTATGGGACAAAATTGTCCACCCAGTTCTCAAAGGGTTAGGATACTCAGTAAGTTCTGCTGATCATTAAACTTATTTAAATTTCACTGAACCACTCTCACCCCAAGTCTTGTCCCAATCTTTCAGATCGTCAACGTATATGGTGGTGCCCAACTGGCCCTCTTACATTCCTTCCACTCCATGCAGCAGGGATTTATGACTCAACATATCAAGCAGGGCAATGTGTCTCTGATTTTGTGGTTTCATCATACACACCAACTGTTACCTCCCTTAACCAGAAATTCAACATCTCATCTATTTCATCCAAATGTACCAGCCTCATTCTTATTAGCCAACCCAATTCCCCAGGTCTTTCTCCAATACCTTCAACTAGAAAAGAGACACATGATATCAAAACACTTATAAATAGGTCTAGCATTGATGCATTGCTATTGGAAGGTGCTGAGGCCACCACAGAAAGAGTAAAAACAGAAATGAAGGCTCATAATTGGATTCACTTTGCCTGTCATGGTATCCAGGATGTGAATGAGCCTCTAAAAAGTGGTGTCCACCTCCATGATGGGCGCCTCAAACTTCTTGAGATCATGCAGCAACAGATACCAAACCCTGACTTGGCCTTCCTTTCAGCATGCCAGACAGGCAAAGGAGATCTTAAATTGTCAGAGGAGGTTGTGCATCTAGCTGCTGGTATGCTGGCTGCTGGTTATCGTGGAGTGGTTGGTACATTGTGGGACATTTCAGATATGCATGGGCCAGATTTTGCAATAGAGTTTTACAAATATTTGCTTAAAGAAAAGGGGTCAAATGGATTGGATAGTACTCAAGCTGCCTATGCCTTGGATTATGCTGTGAGGAGGGTTCGGGAGGGTCTTGGAGACAGTGATGCTGCATTTATGACTTGGGTTCCTTATGTGCACTTTGGCTACTGATATTTTTCTTGTTTTATTGTTTTAGCTACTGCTTTGTATTTCCACTATCATGACTTGGGTTCCTTATGTGCACTTTTGCTACTGATATTTTTCTTGTTTTATTGTTTTAGCTACTGCCTTGTATTTCCACTATCATGACTTGGGTTCCTTATGTGCAGTTTGGCTACTGATATTTTTCTTGTTTTATTGTCTTAGCTACTGCCTTGTATTTTCACTATCTACTTGTATGACTATTGACATTTCATGAATCACATCACATATTTTTCAGCAGCAGATTGAGGTATAGCCAATTTGCAGTAAAATGTGCAATCAATCAATAAAATTATTTTCCACTTTCCACCTCTTTCTTGAACTGAAATGAGCCAGAAAATTACATTTACCACTGTGAACCCCACTTTGGCTGAAAGTGAGGTCTTTACACTGCCCCACATAGTTCAGTTGGACTCCACTGGACTCCAGGTGATTTTCCAGAGTCCACCTGGAGTCCAGGTGCCTTTTTTTTTTTGGTGGAGGCACAGCCAAATCATGGTACCAATTTTACCTGGAATCCACCTGAACTCCAACTCAAGTTCAGGTGAACCAACTGGAGTCAGTAGACTCCAGGTGCCAGATACACAGTAATATGTATGCATAAAACACACTAGAATCCACCTGGAGTTCACCTAAACAGTAAGTAATTATTAGACTATTATTATATATATATATATGGCAAATAAATAAAAATGCAACATGCAAAAATTAAACCCAAAACCCAAAAAGTGGATTAGGCAGTGCTCTAACCAACTGCACCACAATGGCATTTCAAGCATACAACATTGATGCTTGATATTGCCATCTTTGGGATATGGCCCATGGCTTGCCAAATTGGGCAGCATTGGTTCAAACGATGCCATGCAGCTTCTTTCCTCTCTACCACCACCTACTGCCATTTATGGCCCCCAGGTATATTCCCACCCCTCTCCTATTTGTGTTCGCTCACAAATAGGTCTTTTTTAGGTTGTCGAACACCAACACCAGCCATCAAGAGCACAAACATGAGCAGCACACAACCCCTGGACCCCAGGTGAGTAAACCCCACCCCCTAACAATCTCTTCAACCCACTAACACTTTTCCACCTCTAACTTGAACCAGCTTTACTTATTCCCATGCGTGGACAAATTAACATAGGCTTGGCTTAACTTACCCACTGAATCTGTGGTGAGGTAGTACTAGTTAGAGTGGCAGATATGGTGGATTGTGCTTCGCAGAGGTACATCCATGGAAGCTTGAAGAAGAGATCATTCATCACAAGTTGTACTTATAAAGCAACTCGGAAGTAATTGCCTCCAAACTAAGGGAGTTATCCCTCACCCTTAACTCATGAAAACACATTGATTTCTTTGAGAATTCACTACTATGCATTGTCAGAGTTGTATTAAAACAGTTTTCATAGAAAACAATCCAATTTTCAGTGAGTACTATCACTGTGTTGCAGAAAGGTATATGTGGCTGTTTGCATGTGAGTGCTGTCCAGAGCTTATTCTTGGAAAACATTGTTCTATAAGTCCAATTGGTTTTATAGATACTACTTTGCCACTTTGAGAGCCAGCAGGGACTGGCAATAAGTAATAGTAATTATCTACATGAACTCGACTTTGCTCCATAGTTTTTTAATCCTAGGATTATGGATGCTCTTGCACAATAGCAACATGGACATGCTTGCGGCCCTTGGTATAAGTAGCATAATACCTCCTATGATTATTCTAGAAAGTGCAGAATGGGTCTAAAATACATCCAATGGCATCGATCTACAACATCATCTGAAAGGGCAGTGTACTTTATTTTAACATCCTAGGCTAAGGTAAGTGACTCCTCATAATCTTGTGATGCAAAACAACAAGATCAATTCCACATTGGCCACTGACCTGTTGCGACTCAACCTCATCAAGAGGAAGGGCATTAAGGAGTCTGTGGGCTTGTTGTAGGAGGGCCTGATGAAAGTCACCAAGTTAGTAATGAGTCTTTCCCAGGCACAACACTGCTGAGGCAACTCACCCCCTCTTCCTCTGCCACTCAACTACCCCTTACTAAACCTCCAATTTAATCTTACTGTGCTTCAAATTGATCTGGTGATGATGATATTTGAGGAAATATATATCATCATACTTACATGAGTTCAGGAGTCAAACCAAAATAAGTTAATGTGAAAAGTTAACTTGAGCAAATAAACTTTTCACCCTAAGTAAATATAAGTTAACTTGTTCACATTAACTTTTTATGGCCAGTTATTTGATGTTAACTTATTCAAAATCAATGCTAACTCTATTTCCCTTGTGAACCAGAGCAACTGTCCCGGACCAGGAGAAAATCAAAGGGGGAGAGGATAGGTTCAAGTAGCGATGACAGGTATGTTGTGAGAAGAGTGCAAATATCGGGAGTGGATTCACAATAGAGGGATATTTGGGATAGGGATATTTGGGATCTGAAAGTAGGTATAGGGGAGCTCTTTTGTCCTAAAGGCTGTCAAGGATGAATGATGCTTCCAGGATATTGATAAGTTTGAGAGAAGATGAGAGCAGTTCGGAAAAGTTCCAAATAATTTTGGTTGGAATATTCCTAAGATTTTGGGTTCACCAAAAATAGTTTCATAGAGGTCATCTTCTTACCTGTGCAGTGAAGAGCATGATCTTTGTTATGGGGTGAAAAAGAGCAAATGCAAGCAGATCTGGAACAAGCCAAAACCCACAAACACCAACACCAAATCAACACCAATCTCAAAAACACCAATCACACATTCTATAGTGTGAGGGGGAGACTTCTGGGGTATGCACAGAATAGATCCCCAAAGACTAGGTATCTTAGGTTTTGTAAACCATTTGATAGAGTTGCAAATAAATGTTTATTGCTTGTAAGACAAAGTGTGAGCACAATTGTAATATGTATCTGTTTTATGGGACTTCGAAATGTATCAAAGATACAATGGATAATGTGCGAGAATCACAAGTGCAAGCACTTTGATTATGAAACAACAACGAGTACAAGTGCTTGCGCAAATGATTGAAGACTACACCTACATCTAGTGAGTCTGTACATGATGTAAGGCCAGCACCTGTGTCTAGTGCACCTATGAGAATGAAAGACTAGCCTATTAAGCTAAAGTCTTGAAATGTAACAAGACAGATGAAATGCGAGTGTTTGGGACTTTAATCACAATTCACGACTACAACTCTAACTGTTTTCTGATCACACGAAAAGCTTGTGCTTTTATAGTATCAACACTACACTTCAGCGGCTAGAGTTTATTAACACTGTGCACTAGGCTTTGCAGGGCAATTCACTACTGTACCACCTAGTTTACGAGCATATTTATACTGTTTATGAGCCAAGACTTTTACAAATGAACACTCTACCCATTTCTGAAACCCCACACGAACTTGCGCAATTTCCTCTTTGGTGATTTTGAATTGAAGACAGAGTGTGATGAGTTTAACAAGTTCAACAAAATGTGTATAGTACCGGGGACTTGTGAATTGACCACGAAGCAGAACGGGCCTGAGATATAAAGTCCAAAAGGACCAGGAATCTGCGCTTATCTGGGACTTGTCCTGGGCAACATTCTGAGGGCGCACGCCGTAAGCCATAGTGTTTGAAAGTCCGGTCCGGTCTGGTTATTTTGCCCTCATGGCTCTAACCGAGACTGAGACCAGTTAGTATTTTCTGGAAAAGCAAAAAAAACCAGACTGAACCGATGCTAACCGGTTAGCATCGGTTTTCATCGGTCATATAACCGGTTTTAACCAGTTACGGTTGTAACCAGTTAGTAACTGGTTACAACCGGTTTTCCAGGTGTATGGTACTCAAAATTAAGTTACTTGTTTTATTACAATTTAACCTAATTAAACGACAAGTTACATGTGCTGATATGGGGAGGTCGCACTTGATGATATGGGTATGAATGCCACATGGCGCCTTGATGAGGGGCCCTTCGAGGCTTCAACCTTGCTTGGGTGACTCACAGGCAGTTGGCATTGGCTATTAATGTGGACTGGCGTGTGTACGTGGCAGTCATGGGGGCATGTTGGGTAATGCAGCGCATTTGTCAGCCAGCAGTACATGGACTTGCAGATGTGGCAATCATACTCGTGGGGCATATTGAGTCCTAACATGACGTGTCTGTTGGCTGGCGGTTGGCATTGGCTTTCGCATGCATACGTGGCAATCGTGGGGCATATCGGGTTCTAACGCGGCGCGTCTGTCAGCTGGCAGTTGGCGTTGGCTGTCGACGTGGGCTTGTATGCATACATGGCAATCGTGGGGCATATTGGGTCCTAACGAGGCACATTTGTCAGCTGTTGGTGGTGGAGACTCTGTTGAACTCGCACCTGGCTGGGTCTCCCACACCATGGGTCTCCCCTTGCTATTTCCTATGCCACCCGTAACCCCCTACCCCAAACTCTCAGAAACATGAAAAAGAGGCCTACATCCCTCATTGGAGGGGAGAGGCCAGGTGGCGGCTCAATGACATAGGTGATGGTGATAAGTGAGGAACAAGAATGGCTGATGTGGCTGATGTGGCCGTATCAATGTCACATATGTGATGGATGAAGTCACACAGATTTCAGGCAACCGTAAAGCAACCGTAAACTTGTTAATTCTGCATGAAAAAATATGATTCTGGGTTCGTTGGAAAGCTTGTAAACAGGTA
>Ga0307513_10002467_pt1 | contig 25604 bp, 22 predicted proteins | sample 15_EM_MG_FD_202174 | JGI IMG/M metagenome (GOLD analysis project Ga0307513, IMG submission 202174) | Populus trichocarpa ectomycorrhiza microbial communities from riparian zone in the Pacific Northwest, United States - 15_EM | ecosystem: Host-associated > Plants > Roots > Unclassified | place...
GGACTCTCGTTGCGGTCGCGGTCGTAGCGGTGCGGCTCTTCGTGGCTGTCTTCCCGCCTACGCCGGCGCGGGCGGACCTGCGGCGGGCGCTCAGGCAGCAAGAGCGAGAGCTGGACGGGGCGGCTTTGCGGTTGACTCCCGTCGAGCGCTGGCATTTGACCCTGGCCTTCCTGGGCGAGGTTGCCGACGAACACCGAGGCGCTGTGGAGATGGCGCTCGACGGCGTGCCGGGCGCCCGCCGCCGACCCGTCGAGGCCGTAGGTGGCCGGGGCATCGGGCTGTGGCTGGCCGGTGCCGGACGGTTTGAGAACGGTGGGTCGGCGGCACTGTGGACCGGGGTCGCCGGCGACCTGACCGGGCTTTCGGGCCTGCAAACCGACATCTGCGCCGCGCTGGTGGCCGCCGGTCTGCCCGTTGACCACAGGTCTTTCCGGCCGCATCTCACGATTGCCTACTCGCGGGGTGGGCGGGCGCCCGCGGCCCTCGATGACTACGCCGGTCCAGCCTGGACTGTTGACGAGTTCGTGCTGGTCCGGAGCCGGTTTCACGAGGGTGGCGGCTACGACCACCTGGGGGCCTGGGCCTGCTGACCCGAGCGGCCGGGTCAGGAGCTTTCGCGGGCCGCCGGTCCGCCGCCGAACAGGACGTCGTCCCAGCTCGGCAGGCGCTTGCGGGGCTTCTGCTCCTCGTTTTCCGCGCCCTCGGACTGATTTGCCTGGCCGACCGTGCGGCGGGGCCGCAGCACCGCCAGCGACGGCACCGCCGGGATCTCCTTGGGCAGGTCGGAGTCGTCGTCGAAGGCCGAGCCGGCACCGCCGCCGAGCAGGGCCGCTGCTCCGCCCGCGACGGGGCGGCGGGGCTCGGGCCGGCCGGCCGGGTCGAGGCCGCGGCCGGTGCCCTGGCTCAGCGGCCGGTCGAGGGACGCGAGCAGGGCGTCTCGGCCCGCGCGGATCGGGTCGCGGGTCACTCGGGGCGTCTCCGCCGTCTGCGGCGGCAGGCCGTGGCCGCCCCGGGTCGGCTCGCCGCGGGCCGGGCCGGGCAGGCCGTGGCCGCGGTCGTGGACCGCTCGCTCCGGCGCCGGCTCCTGGCCCAGGATCTGGGTGGGACGCTCGGCGCACAGATATTGCGCCATGTCGTCGTGCGGCGACACGACCTGGCGGCCCTTGTCGAGATCCCAGATCGCCTGGGCGGTGGCCTTGCCGGACGGCCAGGTGGCGACGATGCGCCAGGTGCCGTCCTCGCGCCGATATGCGTCCCAGGAGATCTTTTCCGTGTCGATCCCGTGCTGGGCCAGCCGGCTGTCGACGACCTCGGCCAGCGGGGCACCGGAGTCGGAAGTCTTGAGGCGGGTGCGGCGCGCGTGCTGGGCCAGCATGGCCCGCTCCTGCAGCACCGGACCGGCGTAACGCAGCACGCGATCGACCGGGACGCCGGCCACTCGGGCGACGTCCTCGGCGGACTCGCCGGAGCGGATCCGGGACTGGATGTCGCGTGGGGACAAGGACGCCATCTGGTCGCTGTGCGACGCCACCGCGACGGCGGTGCCGGCCGCGACCGGACTGCCGTCGGAGTGCAGGGCGCCGCTGATCCGGTCGTCGAGGGGCAGCGCCAGGAGCCGGCCGACCTCATCGGCGAGCACCAGGGCCTGACCGTCCTCGGAGAGGGCGACGAAGCGTACCGGCCGCATGCGTTGCCTCCGTCCCGTCGCTGGCCTGTGCTCCCGAGAGTCAGCCACCCGGGCGCGTTTCGGAACACGGTACGCGCCTTGGTCACCCAATGGTGGTAAGCCACGCCGGGAAAGTCGCTGACCTGCGTTGATGATCATCAACGCAGGACCAGGGCTTCCGGCCGACACTCCGGCGCCCGGACGGCACGCCGATGGGGTCCCCCACAAATGGCGGATCACGGTACAAATGGAGGATGACGGTTATCGATCTGCGGGCAGTGACCCGGGAGAACCTGCGGGTCTGCCTCGAGCTCGACGTGTTGCCCGAGCAGCGTGGGTTCGTGGCGCCGAACGTTCGATCGATGGCCGAGGCCTACGTGCTGCCCGAGGCCGATCCGCGGCTCATCTACGCCGATGACGAGGCCGTCGGCTTCGTGCTCTTCCACCCGAACGAGGGCGGCCCCGGGCACTACATCGTCCGTTTCATGATCGACCACCGGTTTCAGGGGCAAGGGCTCGGCCGGCGGGCCCTCGCCGCCGCAATCGACTGGATCGTCGAGCACAAGACCGTCGATCGGGTACGCCTCAGCGTCGTGCCCGAGAACGACGTCGCCCGCAGCCTGTACCGGTCTGCGGGCTTCGTCGAGACGGGCGAGATCGACAACGGTGAAGTGGTGATGGAAAAGACGATCAGTAGCCCGAGGCCCGGCGGGACGGGTACGGGATGAGGTTGTCCGGCTCCTCCTCGATCTTCCAGCGCCGGTTGTAGCCCGTCTCCACGCTCTCGTCCGCGTAGGACGGCGCGGGCGAGGACGGCCGGGCGGAGGACGACGAGCGGCTGGTGGACGCGGGCCGGAACGACGACGGCGGCGACCAGGACGACGACGTGGGCGGGGCGAAGAACTGCCGGGCGTAGTCCTCCATGCCGTCGATCAGCCGGTCCACATCGCCCGTCGGGCGCACCACCAGGCGCATGAACTGGCTGGTCATCCCGAGCTTGTTGCCGCACTCGCGGGTGTAGATGCCGTGGTTGCTGACCAGATAGTCGCGCAGGGCCACGCCGGACCACTCGTTCGGCAGCTTGACCAGGATGAAGTTGCCCTGCGACGGGAAGATCGTCAGGCCGGGCACCTTGCTCAGCTCGGCGGCCATCGAGCGCCGGTCGCGGCTCAGCAGGCGCAGGCTCTCCTCGTAGTCGGCCTGGTGGTCCTGGATCATGAAGACGACCTTCTCGGCCAGCGAGTTCAGGTTCCACTTCGGCAGCATCTTGGCGATCCGCTCGGCGATCCCCGGGTTGGCCATCAGGTAGCCGAACCGGATGCCGTGCAGGCCGAAGTTCTTGCCCAGGCTCTTCAGGACCACCACGTTCGGGCGGATCACCGCGTCCGGTCCGACGGACGGGAATTGCTCCGCGTCGGAGAAGTCGATGAACGACTCGTCGACCACGACCAGGTCGAGATCGCTGAGTTCGTCCATGAAGCGGATCACGTCGCGCCGGGCGAGGTAGTTGCCGTCGGGGTTGTTGACGTTGCAGACCACTGCGACCCGGGAGCCGCGGTCACGGATGAACTGCACGTACTCGTCCAGGTCGAGCCGGAAGCCGTCGCGCTCGCGCAGCAGGAACATGTCGACCCGCTTGCCGGTCTCCATCGGCTGGTCCGTCCACCGGCCGAACGTCGGGATCGGGATCGCCAGGCTGCTCTTGATCAGGAGGTGGTCGATCCAGGTGATCAACTCGGTCGAGCCGTTCGCCATCGCCACGGTCTGCGGGTGCAGGCCCAGGACGCTGGAAAGCTTGGCGGTGATGGTGTGCGAGTCGCTGGGGTAGTACTTCAGGATCTTCTTCAGGTCGCGCGACAACTCGTCGAACATCTCGGGCGTCGGAAAGTACGGATTGCAGGGGATGCAGAAGTCGACGATCTGCACACCCTCGCCCATGCTTCGTGACAGGTCGAAGATGGATGCACTGTGCGCACCCGTGTGCAGAATTTCGACACCTGATCTCGCCGCCATCTGCGCGCCTCCCAGTCGTCGGCATCGTTGCCGACGACTGGTACGGCAGGCGTCCAGGAAAGGTTCAGAAACGCTCGACGATGTATTCGATGCACGCCGTGAGCGCCTCGACATCGCCCGGGTCGACGGTCGGGTAGAGCGCGATCCGGAGCTGGTTGCGGCCCAGCTTGCGGTACGGCTCCGTGTCCACGATGCCGTTCGCCCGGAGCACCTTCGCGAGCGCGGCGGCGTCCACATCTTGGGAGAAGTCGATCGTGGCCACGGCGTTCGAACGCAATGCCGGATCGGTCACGAACGGGGCGGCATAGTCGGACTTGTCGGCCCAGCCGTAGAGCACCGACGCGCTCTCGGCGCTGCGCCGGACCGCCCAGGCCAGCCCGCCCTGCTTGTTCATCCAGTCCAGCTGCTCGGCCGCCAGGAACACGGTGGCTAGCGCGGGCGTGTTGTAGGTCTGCTCGAGCCGGGACTGCTCGATCGCGGTGACCAGATCGAGGAACTGCGGGATGTAGCGGCCGGTTGCCTTGATCTCGTGGGCTCGGTCGATCGCGGCCGGCGACATCAGCGCCAGCCAGATGCCGCCGTCGGAGCCGAGCGCCTTTTGCGGGGCCAGGTAGTAGACGTCCGTCTGGGTCAGGTCGACGTCGAGGCTGCCGCCGCCCGAGGTGGCGTCGGTGAGCAGCAGCGCGCCCTCGTCGGCGCCGGCCACCCGCTGGACGGGCACGGCGACGCCGGTCGAGGTCTCGTTGTGCACGCTCGCGTAGGCGTCCACGCCCGCCTCGGCGGCCAGATAGGCGGCCTGCCCACCGGGCGCCCGCCGCACGGTCGGCGCGGACAGGAACGGGGCGTCGGCCACCGCCTTGGCGAACTTGGCGCCGAACTCGCCGAACTCGGCGAACTGCGCCTTGTCGCGGACCAACCCGAACGTCGCGACCTCCCAGAACGCGCTGGTGCCGCCGTTGGCCAGGATCACCTCGTAGCCGTCGGGCGCGGACCAGAACTCGGCGACCCCCCGGCGCAGGCGGGCAACCTGGTCACGCACCGTCTTCTGCCGGTGGGACGTGCCCAGGAACGTGGTGGAGACCCCGGCCAGTGCGTCGACCCCCTCGGGCCGGACCTTGCTCGGCCCGGAGCCGAACCGCCCGTCGATCGGCTTGATCTCGTCCGGGATTTCGATGGCGTCGGGCACGGGGGGTCCTTCCGGGACAGCAAACCTCAACAAGGAAATGTGGTCCGGGTCCGTGCGAACTCGCCACAACTCCCAGCGATCGGCGAAAGCGAGCCAGGGTTAGTCACACATTATGCGGGACCTGGTCCCACCCCTCGACGTCCTGGGGCTTGCGCGGCGCGGGCCCGACGTATAGCGCGCCGGGGCGGACGAGCCGGTTCAGCTTTTTCTGTTCCAGGATGTGCGCGCTCCAGCCGGCCACCCGGGCACAGGTGAACATCGAGGTGAACATGTGCGACGGCACCTCGGCGAAGTCGAGCACCACCGCGGACCAGAACTCGACGTTGGTGGCCAGCACCCGGTCGGGCTTGCGGGCGTGCAGCTCGGCCAGCGCCGCCTTCTCGAGCGCCTCGGCCACCTCGAAGCGCGGCGCGCCGAGCTCCTTGGCCGTGCGGCGCAGCACCCGGGCCCGCGGGTCCTCGGCGCGGTAGACCCGGTGGCCGAAGCCCATCAGCCGCTCGCCGCGGTCGAGGACGCCCTTGACGTATCCCTCCGCGTCGCCGCTGCGCTCGACCCCCTCGATCATGTGCAGCACGCGGGACGGCGCGCCGCCGTGCAGCGGCCCGGAGAGCGCGCCGATGCCCGAGGAGATGCAGGCCGCGGCGTCGGCCCCGGTGGAGGCGACGATCCGGGCGGTGAACGTGGACGCGTTCATGCCGTGCTCGGCGGCCGAGATGAAATAGGCGTCGACGGCCTTGACGTGCCGCGGGTCGGGGTCGCCCCGCCAGCGCTTCATGAACCGCTCGACGATCGTCTGCGCCTTGTCGATGTCCTTCTGCGGGACGGCCGGCAGGCCCAGCCCGCGGGCCGCCTGCGCGACGAACGACAGCGCGGTGACCGACACCCGGGCCAGGTCGGAGCGGACCTGCTCGTCGTCGATGTCGAGCAGCTGGGACAAGCCCCAGTACGGCGCGAGCATGGCGACCGCGGACTGCACGTCGACCCGGATGTCGCCGGAGTGCACCGGCACCGGGAACGGCTCGGCCGGCGGCAGACCCGGCCCGAAGCGGCCGTCCACCAGCAGCGCCCACACGTTGCCGAACGAGACCTGACCGATCAGGTCCTCGATGTCCACGCCGCGATAGCGCAGTGCACCGCCGGCCTTGTCCGGCTCGGCGATCTCGGTCTCGAAGGCGACCACGCCCTCCAGCCCCGGCTTGAAATCGGACACGACGCCTCCCGAGAAGCTGTAAGTGTTTCATCTTGCCCGTTGGGTAACCGAAAGGTCGACCCACCGCGATGTGCTCTCCGCGACATCCATCCTCGCTGACCGGACGCCCCGCCGGAGGCGACTTAGGGTCGTAACGGTAGTGAAGTGAGACAGGAGAGCGTGTGAGCCCCGAAGCACCCTCGCCCGCGGCCATGCGGCGGGACTACACCGAGCGGGGCGCGTTGCTGGAAAGCGACCTCGCGGCGGAGTGGACCGGGCAGTTCGCCCGGTGGTTCGCCGACGCGCTCGACGCGGGGCTGCCGGAGCCCAACGCGATGATCGTCGCCACGGCCGACCGCGAGGCGCGGCCCTCGGCGCGGACAGTGCTGCTCAAGGCGTACGACGTACGCGGTTTCGTCTTCTACACCAACTACACCTCGCGCAAGGGCACCGAAGCGCTCACCAATCCGTACGCGAGCCTGGTCTTTCCGTGGTTTCCCATGCAGCGGCAGGTGATCGTCGCAGGCCCGGTGGAGCGGGTCTCCCGCGCCGAGACCGAGGAGTATTTCGCCTCCCGGCCGCGCGGCTCGCAACTCGGCGCCTGGGCCAGCCCGCAGTCGCAGGTGCTGCCGGACCGGGCCGCGGTCGAGGCCGGCCTGGCCGCGGCGGTCGAGCGGTTCGGTGCGGAGGGCGAGGTGCCGGCTCCGCCGCACTGGGGTGGCCTGCGCGTCGTCCCCGAGACGGTCGAGTTCTGGCAGGGCCGCAGCAGCCGGCTGCACGACCGGCTGCGCTTCCGGCGTACCGAAGAAGGGGTCTGGGTTTTGGAGAGGCTGGCCCCGTGACGGGGGAGCCGATCATCGATGAGGCCGAACGGATAGCGGAACGCAAGGGCTGGGTGATCGACACCCGGCCGCTGCGGGTGGTCGCCTACCGGCGGATGTGGCTCGGCAACGGCATCTCGTTCTTCGGTTTCCAGTTCACCAGCGTGGCCGTGCCGGTGGAGATGTTCGCGATCACGAAGTCGTCCGCCTGGGTGGGCCTGCTCGGCGTCGCGGCCCTGGTCCCGCTGCTGATCTTCGGCCTCTGGGGCGGCGCCGCGGCCGACGTGGTCGACCGCCGCCGGCTGCTGCTGGCCAGCTCGATGCTGGCCTGGCTGGCCACGCTCGGGCTGCTCGTGCAGGCCCTGCTCGGCGCGGAGAGCCCGGTGCTGCTGCTGGCGCTGGTCGCTGTGCAGTCCGCGGCCTTCGCGGTCAGTTCGCCCGCCCGGCAGGCGATCATCCCGCGGATCGTCCCGGCCGGCCTGGTGCCGGCGGCCAACACGCTCGGCTTCACGACCACCACCGCGGGCGGCGTGCTCGGCCCGCTGGCCGCGGGCCTGATCTTCGGGGCCTACGGCACAAGCGCCGGCATCACAGTCGCGTACGCGGTGGATGCGCTGCTCTTCGCCATTACCTTCTGGGCGACCTACCGGCTGCCGCCGATCCCGCCGATCGTGCCCGCCGCCGACGAACGGCGGCCCACGGCCGGGCTGCGCGGGATCGCCGACGGGCTGCACTTCTTGACCACTAAGCCGGTCCTGGTGCTGTCCTTCGGCGTGGACATCGTGGCGATGATGTTCGCCCTGCCCCGCGCGCTCTTCCCCGAGGTGGCCCAGGACCGGTTCGGCGGCGGCTGGGCGGTCGGCTGGCTGTACAGCGCGATCGCGATCGGCTCGCTGCTCGGCGGGCTGACCTCGGGCTGGATCGGCCGGGTCAAGCGGCAGGGGGTGGCGCTGGTGATCGCGGTGGTCGGCTGGGGCGTGGCGATCGGGTTCTCCGGCCTGGCCCGGTCGCTCTGGCTGATGATCCTGCTGCTCGCCGTCGCGGGCGCGGCCGACCTGGTCAGCTCGGTGTATCGGCAGTCGATCCTGCAGACCTTCGCGCCGGACCGGCTGCGCGGACGGTTGCAGGGCGTCTTCACGGTCGTGGTGGCCGGCGGGCCGCGGCTCGGCGACCTGCGCGCGGGCGCCACCGCCGAGCTCACCGGCGCGACCGGCTCCTGGGCCGGCGGCGGCTTCCTGGCGGCCGGGCTGGCCGCGGTGCTCGCGGTCACCTTCCCCGCGCTGCTGCGCTACCGCCCGCAAAGCGACGCCTCGGCAGGCTCACCAGAGGAAGATCGAACGGTGCCGCCGGCGGCCGAGCCCGGGGCGGACCGATAGCCGCCACCCTCCGGCCGGGTGCCGAGCGCAACCGCTAGTGTCCTGCTCATGACGAGCGTCGCACCCGCGAAATCTGGCACGCAGTGGACCATCGAGTCCGGGGAGCACCGGGCGACCCTGGTGGAAGTCGGTGGCGTGCTGCGCAGCTACGCAGCGGGCGAGCGGGAGATCCTGGACGGGTTCGCCGCGGACGAGTTGTCGCCCGCTTCGGCCGGGCAGGTCCTCGCGCCGTGGCCCAACCGGATCCGCGACGGGCATTACACGTTCGAGGGAACGACGTACCAGTTGCCGCTCAGCGAGCCGGCCCGGCACAACGCGATCCACGGGCTGACCAACTGGTCCCGCTGGGCGCTCGCCGAGCGGAGCGCCGACTCGGTGACGCTGCGGTTCGACCTGCCGGCCCAGGTCGGCTACCCGTGGTCGCTGACGCTGCAGACCCGGTGGAGCGTGTCGGCCGACGGGCTGCGCTGCGACCAGGAGGTCACCAACACCAGCGGGGCGAACGCGCCCTGGGGCTATTCGGTACACCCGTATCTGCAGCTCAGCGGCGTGGCGGTGGACGACATCCTGCTGCGCGTGCCGGGCCGGACCCGGGTACTCGCCGACGGCCGGCTGCTGCCGATCGGCGCGGTCAAGGTCGCCGGTTCCGAGTACGACTTCAGCGAGCCGCGCCGGATCGGTGACCTGGTCCTGGACACCACGTTCGGCGACATCGAGTACGAGGCCGACGGCGGCTCGTCCGTCACCATCGCGGCGCCCGACGGGTCCGCCCAGGTGACGGTGTGGGGCGACGACAAGTTCAAGTGGTGGCAGGTCTTCAGCGGCGACACGCTGCACGGCGAGCGGTTCCGCCGGTCCGTCGCGATCGAGCCGATGACCTGCCCGCCGGACGCGTTCCGCTCGGGCCGGGATCTGATCGTTCTCGAGCCCGGCCAGTCCTGGTCGGCCACCTGGGGCGTGCGGCCGTAACCATGGAGTTCGACGAGGTGGTCCGCCGGCGGCGGATGGTGCGCACCTACGACCCGGAGCGGCCGGTGCCGCCCGAGATCGTTGACAAGATCATCAAGCATGCGCTGCGCGCGCCGTCGGCCGGCTTCTCGCAGGGCTGGGGCTTTCTGGTGCTGACCAGCCAGCCGGACCGCGACCTGTTCTGGTCGTCGGCGACCGAGGACGACCTGGCGGACGCCGCCGAGCCGGGCTCGTGGCTGGAGCGGATGCGGTCCGCGCCGCTGATCATCGTCGCACTATCCAACAAATCGGTCTATCTGGACCGATATGCCCAGGACGACAAGGGCTGGACCGATCGTGACGAATCGCACTGGCCGGTGCCGTACTGGGATATTGACACCGGCTTCGCGTCGCTGCTGATGCACCTGACGGCGGTGAACGAGGGACTCGGGTCCTGCTTCATCGGGCTGCCCGTCCAGACAATCCAGGCATTTAAGACAGCCTTCGGTGTACCTGAGGAGTACGCACCGATCGGTGCTCTCACGGTGGGCTACCGTGCACCGGACAAGAGGTCACCGTCACTGCGCCGCGGACATCGCCCCGTGGACGATGTGGTGCATCATGGCCGGTGGGCTGGGTAAGGGCAGGAAACCGGAGGGGAGCGTGCCGTCGTGATCTTCAAAGCGGTACGGGACGGAGCGCCGTACCCCGATCACCACACGACGTTGAAAAGGTGGTCGGAGATCCCGCCGCGTCCCATCCGGCTGGCGGATCTGATCACCACCAAGCGCGAGCTGGCCCTCGACAAGCTGCTCGCCGAGGACTCGACCTTCTACGGCGACCTGTTTCCGCACGTGGTGGAGTATCAGGGCGCCTTCTATCTGGAGGACGGCCTGCACCGGGCGCTGCGCGCGGCCCTGCAACAGCGTAACCAGATCCATGCCCGGGTTTTGGTCCTCTAGCCCCGAATCGGCCCTTTTCGCCATCTCCCAAGCTGCGAGTGTCGCACCCCTTCCGTACCGTAGGCACCAAGAGGGAGGGGTGAGCGACCGATGGCCAAAGAGACCGACGTCGACGACCCGACGCGGGAATATCCGGCGTATGAGCCCGGCCGGGCCGAGCCCACCGCGCCCGTGGTGGAGCCCGAGCCGACCGACCCCCCGACACCCGTGGGGCGCACCGGTTTCGCCCGGCTGCTGATCTTCACCGGGGTTGTGTTCGCGCTGATCGTGGCCACCTGCTTCGGGCTGCGTGCGATCAATGTGCTGCCCAGCTTCGACAACCCGTTCTCCGACAAGACGACCGACCGCAGTCAGCCCGTGCTGCTGCAGTCCATGCGTGACCTCAGCCGATACGTGGCCGCCGACGGCACCTTTCAGGTGATCGTCGACCTGCAGGAGGACAAGGAGAACATCCCCGACTTCCTGCTCAACCGGCGCACGCTCTTCGTCGGCTCCGGCACCGTGGAGGAGTATGTCGACTTCAGCTCGATCGCCGAGGGTGCCCTCAAGGTGAACGACGAGGACAAGTCGGTGCAGATCACGCTGCCCGCGCCGCAGCAGTCGCCGGCCGCGTTGGATATGGAGCGCAGCTACGTCGTCACCGAGGAGCGCGGCCTGCTCAACCGGATCGGCGACGCGTTCCGCAACGACCCCAACAAGCAGCAGAACGTATATCAAGAGGCGCAGCAGCGGATCACCGCGGCCGCCCAGAGCAGCGGGCTGGACCAGCGCGCCAAGGAAAACACCCAGAAGATGCTGGAGAGCCTGCTCACCCGCCTCGGCTACACCTCCGTCACGGTGAACTGGTCGAGCCCGTAAGTAGCGCCAGCAGCTCCTCGGCCTGCGCCGGGTCGAGGGGCTGCCGGGTCGCGAGGACCCGATACCAGACGATGCCGAAGACGATGTCCGCCACCGTGCCCGGCGAGGGCGTGGCCGGCAGCTCGCCCCGCGCCGCGGCCCGATCCAGGAGCACGCCCAGCGCGTCCCGCCGCGCTTGCAGAAACCCCACCCGGAAGCGTTCGCCGAAGGCCGGATCGAGCTGCGAGTGCGTCATCAGCGCGCGCAACACGTCGACGACCCGCGGGTCCCGGCCGAGCGTGAAGGTGGCGAGCAGGAACGCCCGCAGGTCGGCGGCGTAGCTGCCCTCGTCCGGCACGGGCACGAAGGTGCTGGCCTTGGCGGTCAGTGCGTCCAGCAGCACGTCCGCCTTCGACGGCCACCAGCGGTAGATCGTCTGCTTGCCGACCGCGGCGCGGGCCGCGATGGCCTCGACCGTCAGGCCGCCGTAGCCGGTCTCGGCGACCAGCTCCAACGCCGCCGTCAGGATCGCCTGCCGGCTCTGCTCGCTGCGCTTGCGCCCGGGCCGCGGCACTGTTTGTCGCTCCACGCCGCCGATGCTAGCCTAAATCGAAACGAGACGTCTCGTCTCGATTCAAAGCTGAGGGGGAACCGATGACGGAGAAGACAGCGCTCGTGGTGGGTGGCACGTCGGGCATCGGCTTGGCCACGGCGCGCCGGCTGCGGGACGGCGGCGCGACGGTGCACATCGTGGGCCGCGGCAAAGAGCGGCTGGACGCGGCGGCGGAGGACGGCCTGGTCGCGCACCGGGCCGACGGCGGCGACCGGGCGCAGATCGCCGCGCTCGCCGAACGGATCGGGCGGATCGACTGGCTGGTCGTGTCGCTGACCGGCAGCGAGGGGGTGGGCGCCTTCGCCGACCTGGACCTCGACATGCTGCGACGGGCGTTCGACGCGAAGTTCTGGGCGCAGGTCACGACCGTCCAGGCCGTGCTGCCGTGGCTGAGCGAGGGTGGCTCGATCACGCTGCTGAGCGCGATCACGGCGCGGGCCAGCATGCCCGGCACGGCCGGCATCGCCGCGCTCAACGGGGCCGTCGAGGCGCTGGTCAAGCCGCTCGCCGTGGAGCTGGCCCCGATCCGGGTCAACGGTGTCTCCCCGGGCGTGGTCGACACCCCGTGGTGGGCCGGCCTGCCGGCGGAGGCCCGCAGCGGCTACTTCGCGCAGGTCGAGCGGACGGTGCCGGCCCGGCACATCGGCACGGCCGAGGAGGTGGCGGAGCTTGTGGCGGTGGCCGCCACAAACTCCAACATCACCGGCACCGTGCTCGAGACGGACGGCGGGGCCCGCCTGGTCAGCATCGGTTGAGCGGGGCTACTCGTTGGGCATCAGGATCCAGAGCACCAGGTAGATCAGGAACTGCGGGCCGGGCAGCAGGCACGAGACGACAAAGATCAGGCGGACCATGCCCGACGACAGCCCGAAACGCCGGGCCAGGCCGGAACAGACGCCGGCGATCCAGCGATCACCACGGGGCCGATACAGCCGCTTCACGTCACTCACTCCTTCATCGGTCGTGCGCCCGCCGCCGGGCGGGACCCGGGACGGGGCGGTGGTCGCGGCGCAGCCGCCGGAACCGCTTTCGACGGTACGGGTCAAGCCGCCACCCGCCCTCGGTCCGCAGGTGGATACGGGTTGGCAAGCTCCCGTAAGGGTGACCCGTACCCGATCACCTTCCGCTGTTAACCTGGGGCCCGTTCGCACGCCTGTGAGCCCGGATTCCGGGCACGTCCTGGGAGGCCGTCGGTGATTGACCGGTGACGCTCGCCGTCCTCTGCGGCAGCACCGGCACCGCCCTCGATCCGATCGGAGCAGCCCGGCTCGCCGACGATCTCACCGCTGCCCTGCGAGCGGCCGGTGCCACGGTGGTCGACCGGTCCGCGGCCGGCGACCCGGCGGCCCAACTGCGTGATCTCGCCCGGCTCGCCATCGACGCGGGTCAGCCGCTGCTGTTGTGCGCCGACAACCTGGTGGCCCACCCGAGTCTGTTGTGGACACTCGCGACCGAGCCGGCCGGCCGCAGCACCGCGCTGGTCGTCGCCGATCCCGGTGGCGATCTGCGCGAGGACCGCGGCCGGCTGCTGCCCGGCGCCGGCCCGGTCCGCTTCGCCGGCGCGTTCTGCCTCGCCCCGGTCGACCTGCCGCGGCTGACCGCGGCGCTGGAGCCGGGTGCGGCGGCGCCGGAGCAGGCCGCGACCGTCGACTCGCTGCTGCCCCTGTTGCTCGCCGCCGGCCTGGTGCCGGTCGCCACCCGCAGCCGGCTGCTGCACGCCGAGCGCGTGACGATGGACGCCGAGTTGGCGCGGGCCCGGGCCGCGATCGCCGCGGTGGACGAGGACGCGGCGCGGCTGCGGCTGGCCGTCAAGGAAAAGGACGACTTCTTCACGACGTACGCGGTGAGCAGTTGGTCCCCGCTGGTGACGAAATGGTGCGCCCGGCTCGGCCTCACCCCCTCGGGGGTGACCGCTTTGTCCGTGCTGTTCGCCGTGGCCGCCGCGCTGGCCTTCTGGCAGGCGTCCCGCCCCGCGATGATCGCCGGCGCGGTGCTGCTTTACCTGGGCTTCGTGCTGGATTGCGTGGACGGGCAACTGGCCCGGTACACCCGGCGGTTCGGGGCGTTCGGCGGCTGGCTCGACACGATGGCCGACCGCGCGAAGGAGTACGTGGCCTACGCCGGCCTCGCCGCCGGTGCGGACCGGATCGGCCTGCCGTACGCGTGGCCACTGGCGATCGCCGCGATCGTGCTCCAGACCGTCCGGCACATGACCGACACCTGGTACGGCGCCCTGCACGACGAGGCGGTGGCCCGGCCCGGCCCCGCACCGGCGGCCGGTGTCGGCGCCCGGCTCAGCGCCGCCTCCAACCGGGTGCAGGCCGACACCGGCTCGGTCGCGTACTGGCTGAAGCGGATCGTGGTGCTTCCGATCGGCGAGCGGTGGGCGCTGATCGCGCTGCTCGCGGCGTTCGGAAACGGGCGGGTGGCCCTGATCGGGCTGCTGGGCTGGGGTGGGCTGGCGTTCGCGTACACGCTGGGGCTGCGCTCTTTGCGCTCGGCCTCGATGCGCGTCGCGGTGCTGAACCGGCCCGGCACGGCGCGCTTCCGCGACGACGGCCCGCTGGTCCGGCTGGTCCTGAGCCGTGCGGGTCTGCCGCAACCGCTGCTGTTCGCGCTGGTGGCGGCGCTGGGCGCGGCGGCCGCGGTGGCGATTCGGGCCGAGGCCGCCCTGGTCGTCGCCGGGGTGCTCGCGCTCGGCGCCGGGCTCCCCGCCCGCGACAAGCACGCCGGGCCGCTGGACTGGCTGGTCCCCGCCGCCCTGCGGGCTGCCGAGTATCTGCTGGTGGTGGCGGTGGCGCTGACTTACGACGCGCCGTTGCCGGTGTGCTACCTGTTGCTCTTCGCACTTGCCCTGCGGCACTACGACGTGACCGCGCGGATGGAGAAGGGGGCGCCCGGTTCCCCCGCCGACGGCGCCCTGCTCGGCTGGGACGGCCGAGTCGTGCTGCTGCTGGTCGCCGCGTTGACGGGCGTGCCGACACTGGGCGAAGCCGTGCTGGCAGGCACGGTCGGCGGGGCCCTGTTGATCGAGGCCGGTCTCGACTGGCGTACCCGGAGTTCGTGATGAAGCTGCTCAGCATCGTGCTACCCGTCTACAAGGTGCAGGGCTATCTGCGGCAATGCCTGGATTCGCTGCTCGAGCAGTCGTTCCACGACTTCGAGATCGTGGCGGTCGACGACTGCTCGCCCGACAACAGCGCCGCGATCCTGGCCGAGTACGCGGCCCGCGACGAACGCGTCCGGGTGGTCACCCTGACCCAGAACGTCGGGCTCGGCCGGGCCCGCAACGTCGGCCTCGAGCACGCCGCGGGCGAGTACGTCTGGTTCGTGGACAGCGACGACTGGCTGGGCCGGGGTGCGCTCAAGGCGGTCGCCGAGCGGCTGGTCGCCACCGACGCCGACGTGCTGGTGGGCGCGTACGACAAGGTGTTCTGGGACGGCCGGGTGCAGACCGTCGCGGCGAACGCGGTGCTGGCCGCGGCGCCCGAGACCTTCACGATGGAGTCCTGGCCGCGGATCAACGAGGTCCTGCACGTGGCGTGGAACAGGGTGGTCCGCCGCGACCTGCTGATCCGGCTCGGCTTCGAGTTCGAGCAGGGCTGGTACGAGGACGTGTCGTTCACCTTCCCGGTGATGGCGGCGGCGCAGCGGATCACCGGCCTGCCGATGACCCTGGTGCACTACCGGCAGCGGCGCACCGGCGCGATCACCAAGACGGCCGGCGACCGGCACTTCGAGATCTTCGACCACTGGGGGCACGCGATGGCCCTGGTGGACGAGTACGCGACCAACGCCGAGGCGCTGCGCCCGCTGGTCTTCGCGCGGATGATGTGGCACTACCTGACCGTGCTGCGCAACCCGGTCCGGGTGTCCCGCAAGTCCCGGAAGCGCTTCTTCGAGCGGATTCACCAGGACTACGTCAAGTACCTGCCGCCGGGTGGCTATCCGGCCCCCAAGGGCGCCAACATCCTGCGGCACAGGCTGGTGGCGAAGGACGCGTTCCGGCAGTACGAGGCCGTCGAGCTGGCCCGCCGGCTGGTGCGTTCCGCCCGGGCGCTGCGGAAGAAGTCCCTGCGCCGGGGCAAGCAGTTCGCCAAGAACGTCCGGCAGGGGCTCTACCTGGGCTATTACCACCTGCAGCTGCGGCTGCCGATCGATCAGCGGCTCGCCCTCTACGCCGCGTACTGGTATCGCGGGGTGACCTGCAATCCGGCTGCGATCGCCGGGAAGGCCGCCGAGCTGGCCCCGGACGTGCGGGCGGTCTGGGTGGTCGGCCGGGCCCGCGTGCGCTCGGTGCCGCCGGGCACCGACTACGTGATCGCCGGCACGCTCAAATACTTCAAGGCCGCGGCCCGGGCCCGGTACCTGTTCAACAACGTCAACTGGCCGAACCGGATCGTCAAGCGGCCCGGCACCACGCACGTGATGACCCACCACGGCACTCCGCTGAAGATGATGGGCCTGGACCAGATCGATCACCCGGCCAGCACCCGCGACCAGGATTTCGCCGCGCAGATGCGGCGCGCCGACAAGTGGGACTTCAGCGTCACGTCGAACGCGCACACCACGATCGCCTGGGAGCGCGCCTACCCGTGCCGGCACGAGACCCTCGAGGTGGGCTACCCGCGCAACGACCGGCTGGCGGTCGCCACGGCCGAGGACAAGGCCGGCGTACGCGAGAAGCTCGGCATCGCTCCGGAGCAGCGAGTGGTGCTCTACACGCCGACGCACCGCGAGTGGCTGCCGGTCGGCCAGCAGGTGCTGGACGTCGAGGACCTGGCCGAACAGCTCGGATCCGACACCGTGCTGCTGGTTCGCGCGCACTACTTCTACGTGTCAGCCGCGGCCGTCGGGAAGGCGCCGGCGCGGCGCGGCCGGATCGTGGACGTGTCGGCGTACCCGACGGTCGAGGATCTTTATCTCGCCGCCGACGTGATGCTGACCGACTACTCGTCGGCGATGTTCGACTTCGCGGTGCTGGACCGGCCGGTGGTGATCTACGCACCCGACTGGTCCGTCTACCGGGAGCTGCGCGGCACCTACTTCGACCTGCTGGCCGAGCCGCCGGGCGCGACCGCGACCACGTACGCCGAACTGGTCGAGGTCTTCCGCAGCGGCGCCTTCGAGGCCGGCGAGGCGACGGCGGCGCGGGCCGCGTTCCGGGCCAAGTTCTGCTACCTCGACGACGGCGGGGCGGCCGAGCGGGTCGTCCGGCGGGTGTTGTTGGGCCAAACCGCCAAATAACGCTCCGAACGCCGCGACTGTGGCGAGGAAAGCAACGAGCCGTGCAACTCTCTTCTGCGTAATCGTTCGATAACGCTGGGCGAATGGCACGTTCACCCGATGGCAAACCATCGATGTTTCTCGTCACAGTTAGCCCGTCGCAGGCTGTTTCCAGCCCGTGTCGCGGCAGTTCAGGACGTACAGGAGGTTGACGGTGACGACCGTCTCTATAAAGGACGTCACCAAGATCTGGCCGGACGGGACGGTGGCGGTCGACAAGGTCAGCCTTGACGTCAACGACGGCGAGTTCATGGTGCTGCTCGGCCCGTCCGGATGTGGCAAGTCGACCATCCTGCGCATGATCGCCGGGCTGGAGGACCCGTCCGACGGCGACATCCTGCTGAACGGCGAGCCGGTGCTCGACCTACCCCCGCGCGACCGCAGCATCGCCATGGTCTTTCAGGACTTTGCGCTCTATCCGCACATGACCGTGGGCGACAACATCGGCTTCCCGCTCAAGCTCGGCGGTGTGGAGACGGCGCCGCGCGGCGAGCGGGTCGGTGCGGTGGCCAGTGCGCTCGGCATCGGCGACGTGCTCGCCCGCAAGCCCAGCCAGCTCTCCGGCGGCCAGCGCCAGCGGGTCGCGATGGGCCGGGCGATCGTCCGCCGGCCCGGCCTGTTCCTGATGGATGAGCCGCTGTCCAACCTCGACAGTGGCCTGCGGGCCGAGTTGCGCGCCGAGATCACCGGCCTCACCCGCGAGCTCGGCGTCACCACCATGTACGTCACGCACGACCAGGCTGAGGCGCTGACCATGGCCGACCGGGTGGCCATCCTGCGCAAGGGCGTGCTGCAGGACGTGGGCACCCCCACCGAGGTGTACGGGCGCCCGGCCACGCTCTATGTCGCCGCGTTCCTGGGCGCGCCGCGGATGAACCTGCTCGAGGCGTCCGTCTACGTGCACCTCGACCGCTACATCGCCCTGAACCTCGGCGAGCAGGCGCTCTACCTGCCCTGGAGTGACATCCGGGCGCGGGCGATCTCGCACTACCACGGCGAGCGGATCGTGATCGGCATGCGGGCCGAGGCGCTCACCCCGGTCGCCCCGGACACCCCGGGCGACGTGTTGCAGGGCCGGATCCGCTATCTCGAGCATCACGGGCACGAATCGCTGGCGTTCCTCGACATCGGCGCGACCGCGATCGTGGTCGACGAGCTGGGCGGCGCGATCCCCGAGAAGGCCGCGCGGGGCGGGGCATTGCGCCGGTTCGGCGGCGCTCTGCAGCGGCTGACGAGCCGAGCCGAGCCGGCGGCCGGCTCGGCGGGTGCGGAGTCGGAGCGGGTCAGCGTGCTCAACGATCCGGGCCGGCATCACCGGCGCCCGGCGGAGCTGGCCGTGCGACTGGCCCCTTACCCGGCCGTTTCGCCAGGTCACCCGCTGGCCATCGCGGTGCGGATGGACGCCCTGCACTTCTTCGACGAGCGCGGCGACCGCATCGACATCGGTTGGCGCTGACTTTTTGATATCGAATCTTGACACTGTGAGTTAGTCTCACCCTCACGTCGATTCGATGGCGTATCGACGTCGCCGATGTGAGGGGTCGCTATGGCTAACGCGTCCGGGTTGCTAGTGATCGAACGGATCCTCCGGGACAGACAGGGGATCTGGCAGCAAGTGGTGGAGGACCGCGGTCTGCCCCGGCTGACCGGGCAGATGTTGGTCAGCTCGGTGATCGCGCTCGCCTGTTACGGCGCGGTGCTCGGTTCGTTCCACAGTTTCCTGATGGCCGTGACCTCGGCGGCCAAGCTGCCCCTGCTGTTCCTCGTCACCCTGGCGATCTGTCTGCCGACGCTCTATCTGTTCAATCTCGTCTTCGGGGCGCGGCTGTCGGTGCGGCAGTCGCTGGCGCTGGTCATGGTGGCGCTGACCGTCACCGCGATGCTGGCCCTGGCGTTCGCCCCGATCAGCCTGTTCTTCCTGATCACCGCTCCCGACTACAGCTTCTTCAAGCTGCTCAACGTGGCGATCCTGGGCCTGTCCGCACTGGTCGGCCTGCGCTTCCTGACCGGCGGCATGCGGGTGCTCAACGACCACGGCCTGCTGACCCCGGCGAAGCCGGCCGAGGCGCCGGTCAGCCCGGCCGTGCCGGCCACTGCGGCCCTGCCCGCCGGTCCCGCCTTGCCGGCCGGTCCCGTCCTGCCGGCGGAGCCGGTCGCGGCGCCCGCTGGCGTCCCGGTCGGCGGAAACGGCGCCACAGCCACGCTGACCGCTCCTGCTCCCGCGCCGGTGCAGGTGCCGCCCGGCTATGTGCTGCTGCCGATGCGTCAGGCCGCCACGCGTCCCGCGCCCAAGCCGGCCGCGCCGCCCAGCATGACCCTGCTCTACATCTGGATCCTGCTCTTCGGCTTCGTCGGCACCCAGCTGGCCTGGACGCTCCGGCCGTTCTTCGGCAGCCCGAACAAGCCGTTCAGCCTGTACCGGGACATCGACGGCAATTTCTATGCCGAGATCATCCGGACCATCGCGCACCTGTTCTGAACCTTCCTCGATGGTTGCCTGCCGCTGGGGCGCCGAACCGCGTAGGCTCCCCGGTGGTGGACGAGACATATGGGTCCCACGTGGGCGAGACAACGGTGCGTCTTTCCGTGCGGAAGCGCCCGGCGGTCGCGCGAGTGCCGGCACCCGCGCCCAGGCGCGAGACGGCGGCCGAGCCCGTCCTGCTGGACCGGAGGTTCGGCCGCGATGAGATCGCGGCGCTCCGGCATGAGGTGCGAGATCGCCTCGACCGGGCCGGGGCGGACGGCGACCGGCTGCACGGCTTCGTGCTCGCGGTCAACGAGATACTCACCAACGTCGTATTGCACGCCGGCGGTCACGGACGCGTTGTCGTATGGTTGACCGTTGGCTCGGCCTGGTGCACGGTGACCGACTCCGGCCCCGGCATCCCCGAGCAGTTCCGCCGGCCGCCCGAGGTGCCCGAGGTCTTCGACGTCGGCGGCCGCGGCATCTGGCTGGCCTACCAGCTCTGCGACGAGGTGACCATGGCTACCGGCCCGATCGGGACCACGATCGGGCTGCGGATGGCGCTCCCGGCCCGGGCCCGCCGCGGAACGTGATCAACGCCGCTGAGTCGTTGATTGAACACCGGACGAACGACCGTGAAAATGTGAGGTGGCCCTTTCTGTCTCCGGTGTCATGCCGGGCGACTACATTGGTCCGGTGCTCGGACTTCCTCCTCATGTGACCGCCTGCCTGTTCGACCTGGACGGCGTGCTGACCCAGACCGCACTCGTCCACAACGCGGCGTGGAAACAGACGTTCGACGCCTTCCTCAAGACGTGGTCGGCCCACCACGGCCAGCCCTTCGTCCCGTTCGACTCCGGCTCCGACTATCACGAATATGTCGATGGCCGCCCCCGCGCCGACGGCGTGCGCACCTTCCTTGCGTCCCGGGGCATCACCCTGCCCGAGGGCACACCCGACGACGGTCCGGACGCCGAGACCGTCAACGGCATCGGCAACCGCAAGAACGAGCTCGTCCTGCAGAAGATCAAAGAGGGCGCCGTCCAGGTTTACCCCGGATCGGTCGACTACCTCCACGCCGTCAAGGCGGCCGGCCTGCGCCGGGCCGTCGTGTCGGCGAGTGCCAACTGCAAGGACGTGCTGGAGGCCGCCGGCATCGCCGACCTCCTCGAGGTGCGCGTGGACGGGATCACCGCCCGCGAGCACAAGCTGCCCGGCAAGCCGGCGCCCGACACCTTCCGGTACGGCGCCAAGCTGCTTGACACTGCCCCCGAGAATTGCGCCGTGTTCGAGGATGCCCAGGCCGGCGTTGCCGCCGGCCGGGCCGGCAAGTTCGGGATTGTCGTGGGAGTGGACCGGGTCGGCCAGGCCGATGCCCTGCGCGAGCACGGCGCCGACATCGTCGTACAGGATCTGTCCGAACTCCTGACGCGATAGCGGCGTAGTTAGCCGCAGACTTTCTACTTTTCATCATTTTCGAGAGGCACCACCGTGATCCGTGAACGGGCTTATCCCGTCGACCCGTGGCACATCCGGGAGACCCGCCTGGACCTGGACCTGCTAGCCCAGTCCGAGTCGGTCTTCGCCCTGGCCAACGGCCACATCGGGATACGCGGCAACCTGGACGAGGGCGAGCCGCACGGCCTGCCCGGCACCTATCTGAACTCGTTCTACGAGCTGCGTCCGCTGCCCTACGCGGAGGCCGGCTACGGCTTCCCGGAGTCCGGCCAGACGATGGTCAACGTCACGAACGCGAAGCTTATGCGGCTACTCGTGGACGACGAGCCGTTCGACGTGCGATACGGCGAATTGCGCTCCCACGAGCGCGTTCTGGACCTGCGGGCCGGCACGCTCGAGCGGACCGCCGAATGGGTGTCCCCGTCCGGCCAGGCGATCCGGGTGCGCACCGTTCGGCTCGTTTCCTTTACCCAGCGGTCTGTAGTCGCCTTCCTCTATGAGGTCGAGCCGCTGGACGCCTCGGCCCGGGTGATCTTGCAGTCCGAGCTGGTCGCCAACGAGCAGCTCCCGCCGACCAGCAAGGACCCGCGGGTCGCAGCGGTGCTCGATCACCCGCTGCAGGCCGAGGAGATGCTGGAGCAGAAGACCGGCGGTCTGCTCGTGCACCGCACCAAGGCCAGCGACCTGCGGATGGCCGCGGCGATGGAGCACCTGGTCGAGGCGGGCGGCAAGCACGCCGTCACGACCGAGGGACATCCCGACTGGCTGCGTACGACGGTGGCCTGCAAGCTCGAGCCGGGGCAGAAGCTGCGGGTCGTCAAGCTCGCCGCGTACGGGTGGTCCAGCAACCGCTCGCTGCCGGCCGTGCGCGACCAGGTCGGCGCCGCGCTGGCCAGTGCCCGGCTGGACGGCTGGGACGGCCTGGTCGAGGCGCAGCGGGAATACCTGGACCAGTTCTGGGACCACTCCGACGTCAAGGTCGAGGGCGACCCCGAGGTGCAGCAGGCCGTCCGGTTCGGCCTTTTCCACACCCTGCAGGCCGGCGCCCGCGCCGAGCAGCGGCCGATCGGCTCCAAGGGCCTGACCGGTCCCGGCTACGACGGGCACACCTTCTGGGACGCCGAGACGTTCGTGCTGCCGGCCCTGACCTACACCCAGCCCTCCGCGGCGGCCGACGTGCTGCGCTGGCGGCATTCGACGCTGGATCTGGCCCGGGAGCGCGCCCAGACGCTCGGGCTGCAGGGCGCGGCGTTCCCGTGGCGCACGATCCGCGGCGAGGAGTGCTCGGCGTACTGGCCGGCCGGCACCGCGGGCTTCCACATCGGCGCCGACATCGCCGACGCGGTCCGCCGCTACGTGCAGGCCACCGGCGACGTCGACTTCGAGCGCGACTACGGCCTCGAGCTGCTGGTCGAGACGGCCCGGCTGTGGCGCTCGCTGGGGCACCACGACCGGCACGGGCGCTTCCACATCGACGGCGTCACCGGCCCGGACGAGTACACGGCGGTGGTGGACGACAACGTCTACACCAACCTGATGGCGCAGCAGAATCTCTTCGCGGCCGCCGACGCCGCGAAGCGCCACCCCGACCTGGCCCGCAAGCTGGGCGTGGACGACGAGGAGTCGGCGTCCTGGCGGGACGCGGCCGCCTCGGTGCACATCCCGTACGACCGGGAGCTCGGCGTGCACCAGCAGTCGCAGGGCTTCACCCGGCTGCAGGAGTGGGACTTCGAGAACACTCCGCCGGAGGCGTACCCGCTGCTGTTGAACTATCCGTATTTCGACCTGTACCGCAAGCAGGTCGTCAAGCAGGCCGACCTGGTCATGGCCATGTACATCCGGGGTGACGCGTTCACGCCGGAGGACAAGGCCCGCAACTTCGCGTACTACGAGGCGCGGACCGTGCGGGACTCGTCGCTGTCGGCCTGCATCCAGGCCGTCATGGCCGCCGAGGTGGGCTTCCTGGAGCTGGCCCACGACTATCTCGGCGAGGCCGCCCTGATGGACCTGCACGACCTGCACCAGAACGCGCGCGACGGCGTGCACGTGGCGTCGCTGGCGGGCTCCTGGATCGCGCTCGTCGCCGGGCTGGGTGGCATGCGCGACTTCAACGGGCAGCTGTCGTTCGCGCCGCGGCTGCCGAGCCGGATCAACCGGCTGGAGTTCTCGCTGCTCTGGCGCGGCCTGCGGCTGCGGGTCGACGTGGCTGCCGAGGAGGTGACCTACTCGTTGCGCAACGGCGGCGGTTCGGCCCGGCTGGACCTGCTGCACCACGGCAAGGAGGTCACCGTGACCCAGGTGAAGCCGGTCGTCCTGGCGATCCCGCCGGCCCTGCCGACCGGCCCGCCGCCGACGCAGCCGGCCGGCCGCGCTCCGGCGCGCCGCAACACCACCGCCTGAAGCGGACGCAGAAACGGCCCCCGTCTCGGACGGGGGCCGTTCCTTTCCAGCTCAGGCAGCGACCGCTAGAGCATGGACACGTGTACGTGGTCCTTGTGCGTGCTGGCCCCGTGATAGGCCTTCCAGCCGGTCGCCGGGAACCAGATCTGTGCGTACCAGATCACGTAGAGGATGCCGAGCCGGTCGGCGTTGCGGACCAGGAACGCCATCAGGTTGTTGCCGTAGTTTTTCATGTCGGCGTTGTGCGCAACGGAGAAACCGCTGCTCTGCAGGGACCAGTCGCAGGCGCGGCCCTTCGGATGCTCGAACGGCCCGCCATTGCGGTGACAGCCCACGAACCGTTTGAATCCGGCCTTTTTAACTTCCTGATACATGTGCAGCGTCCGCGGCGTGATGCAGCCACTGGTCGTCGGGTCGTCGATGCTGCACGACTCCGGTGAGAAGCCGCCGTCGGCATTGCGCGGCGCGGGCGCGGCGACCGGGGATTTCGCCACCACGAAGCCGCCGGTGAGGTTTTCGCCGCCGACCAGGGAGAGGGCCTTCTCGGCCGCCTCCTTCTGCTTCTGCATCGAGGCCAGGTTTTGCTTCTGCGCCTTGACCTCGGTGTCGAGCCGGGCCTTGGCCGTGCTCACCTCGTCGATGGCCGCGTTGAGCTCGCGCAGCACGCCGTCGTTGAGCGTGTTGATCTCCTCAAGCGAGATCGCCCGCTTGAGGAAGTCGTCGGAACTCATGCTGTTCAGCAGGAAGCTCGCGGCCGAGACGTTGCCGGTCCGATACTGCTGGCCGGCCACCGCGCCCACTTGGGGGAGCAGCTTGTCGCGTTTGTCCTCCGCGTTCTTGACGTTGATGGCGAGGCCCAGCTGCGTCTTCGTCGATTTCGCGACCGCCGCCTTGGCCGCCAGATAGCGCCGGCCGGTGGAGTCGAGCACGTCGTTGAGCAGCGGGTTGTCGTCGCCGTCGTCGGCGGTGCTGGTGCTGTCGTTCGGGTCGGCACTGGCCGGGGAGGCGGGTGCGACCGCCGTGCACAGCGTCACCGCGACCAGCGGTGCCAGGGCGAGAACTAGCCACCGGCGGGGTCTTGCCGTCATCCAGGTTCCTTCCACGTGACCGCCGACCGAGTTAGCTGACGGGTTCGGGACGGAAGCGATCCCTACCGCTTGCGCGGACTCACCCCACAAACGTGGTTCCCCGGCTCGCCTCGCGGCGATTGGGCGGCGGCCTGCCGGCACCTCGGGGGTGGTGCCTTCTGGCAGTAACCGGCGGCCAGCTTACCTGAAGAAAGACCGGTCGATGGGTATCGGCAATGCTGTTATCGGTCGGCGACTTTGCGTCACCTTTCGCTATTACTAATAGTCGCGACAAGATAGCGCAGAGTACGAGACCTGTCGATGGACGAATTCGTGAGTATCGTTCGTCACGGTCTTGCAACGACCGCCGCCTAATCGCCGCGAGGCGAGCCGGGGAACCAAACCCAGGTAATGGGGTGAATCCGCGCGTAAGCGCGGTAGGGATCACTTCCGTCCCGAACCCGTCAGCTAACTCGGTCGGCGGCCGATGGAAGGAAGGCATGTGTGAAGCACCACTCTGTCCGGCGACGATTAGCCGCGGCGCTCGCGCTCCTCGTGGCCACCTCGGGGCTGGCTGTGGCGATCAGCACACCCGCGTCCGCCGCGCCCCGACCGCTCGCCGCGCCGGGTGACGCCGGCGACGACGGCGAGGGCGGTTCGAAATCCCTGGTCGACCAGCTCGAGGCGGCCTCCCGCGGCTTCCTCGAAGCCAAGGACGCGCTGGCCGCTTCGAAAAAGAAGCAACAGGCGCTGACCGCGAAGCTCAAGGAGATCGACGCCCAACTCGGGCCGCAGCAGGCCGCGCTGGACCAGGTCGTGAACCAGACGTACAAGACCGGCCGGCTCGGGCCGCTGGCGGCGCTGCTCACCGCCGACTCGTCGGAGGGGATGCTGGACCGGGCCGAGACGCTGCAGACCGTCGCGGTCAAGCAGGACGCGGCGATCAAGGATCTCAAGACCACCCGAGACCAGCAGGAGCAGGCGAAGCTCGCGATCGACGCCGCGGTCCGCGACCAGCAGAAGCAGGTCAACCTGATGGCCCGCCGCAAGGCCCAGGCCGAGAACGCGCTCAAGGCGGCGAACGCCGGGCAGGACACCGGCTCGCCGGGTGGCGGCGGCACGAGCGCCAGTGCGAAGGCCGCACCGCGTAACTCCGACGGTTCGCTGCCGTCCGAGGGCTGCACGGTCAACGACCCGACCACCACCGGCTGCATCACCCCGCGCTTGCTGAACGCCCTGCAGCAGGCCAAGAAGGCCGGTTTCACGCACTTCGTGGCCTGCTTCCGGCACCAGAACAGCGGCGAGCATCCCAAGGGGC
>Ga0307513_10002468_pt1 | contig 25600 bp, 18 predicted proteins | sample 15_EM_MG_FD_202174 | JGI IMG/M metagenome (GOLD analysis project Ga0307513, IMG submission 202174) | Populus trichocarpa ectomycorrhiza microbial communities from riparian zone in the Pacific Northwest, United States - 15_EM | ecosystem: Host-associated > Plants > Roots > Unclassified | place...
CGGATTCTACCACCTCGTAGCAGGATTGTTAAACCCCACAGCCCTATTGATGAGGGCTAAGTTCTTCAATCTCCCAGTCCCCATAGGGCAGGATTTTTTTAATTCTCCTGCCCTACATGACGGATCGTTCAATAATAACTGATTGTCAGCATGGATTGAACTCCTGAGCTCCCGCTAATGCGACAGGAGTGTTAACCACTGCGCCAGCTAGGTATTTCATGGAATGTCAACTTGGGAACTAATATTTATCCTACCGGAAGCCCGATTTGGGATTTCAAGGGGTGGGTAGTGTGTCTCTTCCCGAGTTACTGGTAGATTCCAATGGAGGTGTTTGGTGAGAGATTCTCCGTGGTTTGAGACAGAATAAGTGCTTTGTGCGCTTGTTACTCTCGTACGATACCACCGGCAAAGTGCCACTCGGGACCTCGAGCCTTCCTACTTGCTCCCATGTGTATTATCTCACTATAGCCTTCTGCTCGTTCTGGTGTTTTGTGAACTTAGGACTACCATACGAGGGAGAGGAGGCCATTTGAAGTCAGGTGTGGGTTTGAATAAAAGTAAACAGGTTGGTTGATTTGAAAGAAAATGTTCCAAAAGGAAGAAGATAATATATATATTAGTAGCAAATCGCGTGAGAATAGAAAACAAGAAACTACTTCTGCTCTACAAGTATTTACGTGAATATCTAAAATCTATGAGAATGTATTTTAACTTAAATGGTGTGACCCAAATCTGAAAAATAAAAGGCATTTTCAGATATCTCTAGGCATCTTTAGATATCTGCATGCGTCTTCGGAGGAGGATGTCTTGATCTTAATTCTATCTACGCACTCATGAGGGAAACAAGCATCCTTAAATACATAACTCAGAAAGCTTTTCCATTCTAACTTCTTCCTTTCCTAGACTCTCTTTCCCCACGATAACATTCGTTGTGTCTCTTCTCTCTCTGTCCGGCATTCCCTGGCCTCTTCACGTCAGTTCCCTCCATTTCTTCTCACCTCTCTTCCATTCCTAACATTTCTTTTTCCGTTCCCTTCTCTTCTTCCCCACTTCTCCAATGCGCACCCAGCTCTTACTTCGTTCTCCATTTTCCAGATTATTCGTGTTTGTCCTTTATGCGAGAAGTGGTGAATTCCAGATATGTCGTCGTCGTTCCCGAGACGTTAAGAACCCCCAACTAATTAAAGCGCCTGTGATTCACAATAGAGGGGACCGCAAAGATGCTGCTAGAACGGGATGACGGCAATCCCGTCAGAATGGGGGTCTCAAGAATTGGTATAAGAGGGCTGCCAAGCGGATGAGGAAAAAGATCTGATTCCCAAATGCACAGCAAACCTACAATCAACAGAGCTCATCTCCCTTTACCCGTCCGAGCTATGTAAACCCTCGTCCAAAAGCACCCGCAGGATTTAATATCTAAAATGAAAACCAGCGCTACCCCAACATCCATCTCACATACCCGCCTAGCAGGGCAACAGTCCAAACAAAAACAAAACCCCACCCCCGCCACTGACAGTTCTTCACAAGTGGGTTGACGAGTTTCTGCTGCTGTCAATCTTTTAGATCCTTTCCCTGGAATCCCCTTGTCTCCTTGGTTTCCCCAAATCGCCCCAACTCCTTTCTCATTTCTCATTGTTTCGCCCTCTTTTTGACCAATTTCTTTTATATCTGTGTCCCGCCCATCTGTTTCTATAACATCTCTCTCTATATATACCTTTTTCGTTTCCCTTTTGCTTCTTGTACCCATTGGGTTAAGCTCTCCCATTCCCTTAGCCTCCCGCAAAAGCAAATTCAAGCCGACCTTACCAGGAGAGGCAACTCCAACGTACTAGCGTGAGGGCCAATTATTCTAGTTTTTGGAGCACTACGATACTTTGCTATGTCGTATACCACTACTACCTTAGGGAAAATTGCAACTCCAAGGCACAATTCCCACGGTAGCCGGGGGGGTATCTCGAACCACAATTCTCACCCCCCATTTAATTTTGTGTTTTATATACCATACGAGCTCAGGCTGAGGAGGGTCTGGGTTAATTAAGCTTCACTAGAGCCCGCGGATTTAGGGTAGCCGATCGGTAGAGATTGGAGGGCTGTTGGGCGAAGGGCTTAAATAGGAGGCTTCGATAGTGAAACTCCAATCCGCGATACTGGGGTTAATTGTTTTTGCAGAAATCTAAATTTGAGTTTCTTTTCCCAACATGTGTTATCCACCATACACTAGCCCTCTTTCCTTCCTGTATCCCTAACAGATTTCCTCCACAAGACCCGCTAATGGCATCTAGTAATTTTGTGGTATACTTTCGTCCTGTATTATCTTGTAGGCTCTGTAAAGTCACTGTTTAAGTTGAAATCGTACTTTCGGATAATTGTTTTCTACCTCTTCGAATGAGACATAACCGGTCAGCATTCTTTAATCTGTTTAGAGCCGTTCGACTTCGACTCATCCTATTTACCTCTTCTGGCCTGCCGTTGCTCGGTCAATTGATTAGATATGTAATTCTGTTCTCTATTCTTGCATATTATTTCCTCTGCTCTCCTTTCAACTGCCAATATCTGTTGGTTTCACTACATAAAAGTTTCACTACATAAAAGTGGGTCACTCCAGCCCTCTCAGATAGAAGGAAGAACACCGCTCTCTTCCAAGTCTCTGGTATACAACTCGTCCATTCCATTGTTTTTCAACAATTGGAACAGAACACTATTGAGGCCGAGTGATGGGTTGTGATCGTGGGCACCACCATGTTATTAGTGAGGACTGGGAATCGGGTAACTTATGTTTCATGGTAAATGAAGATTGGCTGTGTTAGGGAGCTGAAGTTCCTATTCATATCTTCTACCGCACATCCCCAGGCATCAAGTCTCACGGGAGAATATCCTGAAGAGAAATATCTCTCAGCTAGATGATGCGTCCACCTTGACAATGTCACCTATAGCCCTCGTACGACTAATTATTATTATTATTTCCAAAGCTGTATTTGGGGGATGTGTTAGGCCGTAAGGGAGTTTTCCAACCTATTAGTCCTCGGTTAGGTTGTGATTTAAGCAGGCATTACAAATCAACAGCCCTATGGATAAGGTCGTCAAATATTTGATATTAGTCAAACTTTTTTTTATTCCGGGGTCCAAGACTAGTCAGCAAGCAAAATTATTGACGAACCAGCATTGGTAAGGAGCTTTCCCCGCACTATCAGACTAATAATAGAGGGGTCCTGGGGCGATATGTTAGCTTAATCCTAGCACCCTACGAGTGCCGGTTACTTATCAAAAGGTCAAGGGTTAGGGTTGTGAGCTCTTGATTCTAACTAAGCTAGGGGTGTCATACTGTCAGAGTAGGGATCGCGAATTTGACAATGTCCCACTACAAACCATTATCTACGGGTAGATTATCACCTGCTCGGACGCCTCTTCCACCGCGGATATCGGTTGGGATGCCTTAGGATAATATATTGAATTAACCTCTATGGACAGGATTCTTGCATAAAAAAACAGACACATTTCTCCTGCTCACCTTGTTTGGTCCTTCTGGTCAAAGAGAATCAAACAACACCGTAGTAGAAATTGGAGATATTGCGCTGTCAATCCTGATTATGCAATGGATTCAAGGCGCTCATCCCGCATACAGTACTAGCATACTTACTAAGCTAGTTTGCAAGCATATCCCTCTTTCCTCTTCGCTTGTGATACCGGCGTCATACGTATGGTCACAATAAGCACTGTTCCCACTCTTTTCAAGGTCTCTGCACATTTCTTCCGAAATCCCCCTTGGTACCGGCGTTGCCTAGATTCTCGGTCTGGTTGGTGATTGATTTGGACCGATGAGATGGAAAAAAAAAACGGACCCTGATTTCAGCCGGCACCGTGCCAACCGTAGAAGGGCGCAAGGAGCCAGGTCCTTACCTTAGTTAAAAGGCTTGTGTATTCACAGTTGTGCCCGGAGAATGCGGTCCGTAAGTTAGGCCAAACAGTTGTAACCGATACCTCACTCTACAATAATGTAAATTACGAGCTCCGTGTGGAGTACAGAGAATGGGAATTCTCCACCGGAATATTTTGTTTCAGTTGAGCGCCATTTTTGCACTGCGATCCAAGGCTGCTCCTGAGGCGAAATTAGTCAGAGATGTTGCCTTTATCGAGAGCCTTGTGAGCACTACCGCTAATGACTGGATCAGGGCATACTTGTGCAACGCCAAAACCTGATGTAATAAATACCACCCCTCTTTCTTGAGATCACAGATATCCCGCCTAGTTCTAAGAGAAGCCCCATTCTCAGCGCACACTATCTCTCTAACTCTCACAAAAAAAAGAGGAAATTCGGGAAAGAGGCTATAGCGCAGATGCCGTTCCAGCAGCAGCAGAACACCGGCAACTTCAGCTCGTTCAATAATAATTCGTCCCACAAGGTTTTCAACATCCTTAGAGAAATAGATGACGAGGAGCATCAAATCCTACAGTGGCTATCACCACTTGAACCACAGATACGGCACCAGAGCGTGCGAACCGACCGACTTGATGGCGTGGGAAACTGGGTACTGGAAACCAGCGAGTTCAGAAAATGGCGTGATGCGGAAGATGATTGTGTTGAGCGAGTGTTGTTTTGTTCCGGGAATCCGGGTGTAGGGAAAACTTATGTTAGGTAGGGAGTGCTCTCGTCCTAAGGAAGACAATACGGGTGTCGCTGACAATCAGCAAATTGTGCCGGTAGTTCCCTAGTTATTGATAGTCTATGTGATGAAGCTGAGGGAAAAGATATTGCCGTGGTGGGACTGTATTGCGATTTCCTTACGCAGCAGGAACAGTCCAGCGCAAATATTTTGGGCTCGATGCTCAAGCAACTATCTCGCCGAGGTGGAATACCAGGGCAAGTACGGAAGGCTTTTCAGAAGGCCAAAACAGAGTTTGGCGGTCGAGGTCTACCCCTTCCCCGTATGGTGGACATTTTGAAGACGACTATCGCATCGCTACCGCGGTTATTTATATGCATCGATGCCTTAGACGAGTGCACTCCGAAGCACCGACGGGACCTCCTAGAGTCTCTGCGAGAAATTGTTGCAGTTTCTCCAAACATACGAGTATTCCTTACCGGGAGGCCCCATACCGAGAAAGAAATCTTGAAATGGTTTAGCCAAGGGGTTCGGATACCTCTCAGTCCTAGCGCCGGAGATATTAAGAGTTATCTGGGGATGAGGCTGGACCGTGACACTAATCCCGACGCAATGGATGAGGAATTGCGGGCGGATATTATGCGAATTACCCCGGAGAAGGTCTCTGAAATGTAAGTAAGAATATCAAAGAAATTCTCGGTGTAGGTCCGGAGGGTGATTCTCTAACGGTGGTGCCTAGATTCCTTCTCGTTTCTCTAAATATGGACGCGATCTTGGGCGAGATCACCCTGCATAAGAGAAGAAAGAAGCTTGATGAGATGACCAAAGGGGAGAGTCTGGGAGAGGCTTATGCGGTAACCTTATCAAGAATGAGGGAGCAGCCCGAAGGTAGATCGAAACTCGGTATGGAAGTTCTAATGTGGGTATCGCATGCGGAGCGGCAACTACATATCGATGAGTTATGCCACGCGCTCGGGGTAGAAAAAGGATCTATCGACTTGAATATTCGGAATATTCCTACGATAGAAACACTACTAGCATCCTCTCTGGGGCTTGTCACGGTGGAGAAGTCCTCGTCTACCGTTCGGCTTATCCACTATACGCTGCAAGAATACCTATCCCATAACCCCAACTTGCTCCCCAAGCCCCACTCTGCAATCGCCGAGGTTTGTTTGACCTACCTTAATTTCCGGAATGTATGGAGTTTTTCACCTGCCCTTCGCTCAGCCCCACCAACCGCCCCATTTGTTGAATACGCTGCTTGTTACTGGGGAACACACGCTAGACGGGAAACCACTGAAGATGTGAAAACTCTTGCATTGAAACTGCTCGACAAATACGATGAACACATATCTTCGAAGTTACTATTATTGAATGGGGCGAGGTTATCGGAGCGGTCTCTTGATCCAGAGGACACCCCTAGAGGATTTACAGGGCTTCACGGCGCCGCATACTTCGGATGCGTGGAGATAATGGTTGCTTTATTGGAGACGAATAAATGGGATGCGCAGGCAACTGACATCCATGGCAACACAGCAATCACCTGGGCTGCGAGGAGGGGGAATGAGGAAGCCGTGAAGGTACTTCTGGAACAGAGCGACGTAAACCCCGACAAAGGGGATAAGCGCAATCGAACACCGCTCTGGTGGGCTGCCGGCAATGGGCACGAGGGAATCGCGCGGAGGCTGCTAGAACGGGACGACGTCAATCCTGACCAAGTGGATCATTTCGACGAATCCCCGCTCTTCCAGGCTGCCAACAACGGGTATGAGGGGATCGTAATGATGTTGCTGGGACGGAATGACATCAGCCCTGACAAAGCGAATAAATTGGATCGAACACCACTCTGGTCTGCTGCCAAGAATGGGCATGAGGGGGTCGTACGGACGCTGCTAGCACGGGACGACGTCAATTCTGACCAAGTGGATTATTTTGACGAATCCCCGCTCTTCCAGGCTGCTAGCAATGGGCATGCGGGGGTCGTGGAGATGTTGCTGGAACGGGATGGCATCGATCCCGAAACACCTGACACCGAACATGCTCAGGAAGTTCTCAGGGGAGCTGCCAGGAGTGGGCAGGAGGGGGTCGTGAAAACACTGCTAGAACGGAATGACATCAACCCCGACAAAGCGAATAAATTGAATCGAACACCGCTCTGGTTTGCTGCCGGGAATGGCCATGAGGGGGTCGTGCGGACGCTACTAGAACGGGACAATGTCAATCCCGACCAAATGGATCAGTTCGGCGAAACCCCACTCTTCCAGGCTTCCCGCAATGGGCACGAGGGGGTCGCAAGGATGTTGCTACAACGGAATGGCATCAATCCCGGATCGGCTGATACCGAATATGGCCAGGAGGTTCTATGGGGGGCTGCCAAGTATGGGCAGGAGGAGATTGTGAAAACACTGCTAGAACGGAATGACATCAACCCCGACAAGGCGGATAAGTGGAATCGAACACCGCTCTGGTTCGCTGCCGAAAATGGGCATGAGGGAGTCGTGCGGACGCTGCTAGCACGGGACGACGTCAATCCCGACCAAGTGGATCAGTTCGGTGGGACCCCACTCTTCCGGGCTGCCAGTAATGGACATGAGAGGATCGTAAGGATGCTGCTGGGACGGAATGGCCTTAGTCCGGACAAAGCGAATAACTGGAATCAAACACCGCTCTGGTCTGCTGCTAGGAGTGGGCATGAGGGGGTCGTGCGGATTCTGCTAGCACGGGACGACGTCAACCCCGAAAAAGCGGATCGATTCGGCGAAACCCCGCTCTTCCAGGCTGCTAGTAATGGGTCTGAGGGGATCGTAAGGACCCTGCTAGGGCGGAATGACATCAACCCCAACCAACCGAATAAATGGAATCGAACGCCACTCTGGTCCGCCGCCAAGAATGGGCATGAGGAGACCGTAAGGATGCTGCTGGAACGGAGCGACATCGACCCCGACCAAGCGAATGAACGGGACCAGACTTCGCTCTCGCCGGCTGCCAACAAGCATGAGCGGGCCGTCGGCGTGCTGCCAACACCGGACAGCATCAACTCTGAAACAGCAGATGAGTGGAGCGAAACATCACTCTGGTTGTCTACCGGGGATCGGCGTGAGGCCATCGCGAAGACGCTGCCGGAACCGAATGACATCAATCCCGAAACAGCTGACACCGAATATAGCCAAAAACGGATCTTCTTTCCTCCTAGGAATGGGGAGGAGGGGATCTCGGAGATACTAGAACGAGATGACCTTAATCCTGTCAAAACGCATAAGCGGAGCCAAGCACCGCTCTTGCGGGTTCTCAAGAATTGGTATAGGAGGATTGTGAAGCTGCTGCGGAAAAAAGACCGCCGACGGATTTGATTCGCAAATATGCAGCACGCCTGCGACCAACAGAGCTCATCTCCCCCACCCGTCCGCGCTATCAGAGCCCCCTTCCAAAAGCACCCGGAGGTTTTAACATCCAAGGATGAAACCCGGCGCCGCCTTAGCACCTGCCTAACCTACCCTCCTAGTAGGACAATAGACCTAGAAAAACGTAATCTCATGCCCGTCGGTGAGAGCCCTCCATACAAGTTCCCGCAGCGGTCAAACCTTTGGATCATTTTTCTGGAATCTTGTTGTCTCCTCGGTTTCCCCAAATCACCCTCAACTCTTCCCCATTTCTTGTTTCCTTATTGCTTGAACTTTTTTATGATATTAACTAATTCGGTTTATACCCGTCCCTTGCTCATACGTTCCTATAGTCACTTCACTTTTCATATACCCCTTGAGTTTCCTCTTGTTTCTCACACTTATTGGGCCAAGTTATTCTATTTTTGTCAATGATGGACTTGGTATTTACCTATGTTATTGCTCAACTCTGACGACAACCATATTGTATTATAAGGGGGGTGGACGGATGCTTTATTGAAATAGACATAAATTACATATGACCCAGATGGTGTACACATGAGAGTAGGTACACTGTAGGCATCAACGAGGAAGAGTTTATGGTGCTTCTTATAATACCCTACTATCCATGGCCACTCGCCTGTCCAGTGGCTTGTGAGATAGACCCCCGTCCCTACCCATAACAAAGGCATCACAATCTTCCTCTCCCCGATCTCGCTTTGAGCATCACAACACATAGTACTCTCCCTGCCAAATCTACCCGCCCCTCACTCGCCCCTCCCCGGGGCTCTGCAAGTTTCACCACCGGGAAAACCACAGGGAAATTTTTGTCTTGGTGTCGTCAGCTCAGTTTGTGGGAGACCTTAATACTGGGAAACTCTGTCAGAGCTCGCTCTAAACATAACTTGCTATCACACCCACGATACCCGCGCCCGCAGTAGGGAGCTAGGCACAACTGCAGGGGCCCTCAAAGAGAAGGTGAATGTACAGGACTCGGTAGGAAGCTGTGGAATAGTAATTCAAGATTAACCGGCTAAATATATCATTGTCTGCTCCCGCGAAAAAGGAAACATCTGCCCTTATACCGGTATTCTATGTTGTGCTGCCGTTCGTGCGGTGTCCATTTGGGGAGCGGACCCTAACCTGGGGTGGCTTCCGGGTAACACTATTTCACTGTGTGTCGCGCACTGCTGGTACCGTAACTCGAATTGCAGCCGTGGGGTATATAGAATACCCGGGGGGCATCTCGCACCGTAAAATTTGATCCCGGTTAATGTTGGAAGTTGTGAGATGCTGCTCGGCAGGCTCGAGTTACTGTTCTCTCATTCGCACAGCTTCCGGGAATGCGCTGAGGCTTCGGGAATGCGCTTAGGTTTTGGGCCGATGCGTCTGCCGGAAGGAAAGCAGAAGGGCCGGGAGGGAGCGTGAAAGAGCTGGATGCCTGGAGTCTGTGAACCATGGGAGTCTTTGTCTTTCCTGTCTTAGCATGAGAGTAACTTATGGAAAGGGGAAAGGGGGAGTAACGCGGGGGAGACTGGATATGTGTGGAGATCCATGGAAGGATAAGAGAGCGACTTCGGTGTGGTTTATATATACACCTGTCATTACCGTTAAAGTTAGTTGTGAGAGAGTGAGCGATAGGTGGAAAAGAGAACTTGCTACTCCGAAGTTGTGGGCAGGCGCGGGGCGATCGTGTTTTGTGAACTCTTGGCGTTTTGTTTGGTTGTCGTTGCCGTCGATCCGGTCGATCTGTTTAGAACACCCGTGTCAATACTCTCAACTGCGAGTCCATCCAGGTGTCTGACAGTACCCCATCTTATCTTCAGACACCCCTTCCACCGGGGGCATCGCTTAGGTCATCTCAGGATAATATACGGTATTGAATTAACTTCAATTGGCCCGACCCCTGCATAAAGAAACAGACATGTTTTCTGCCCGCCTCCCTTAGACCCATTGGTCAAAAAAAAAGAAAAAAAAGGAGATATCGTCTGTGATTTTATCATGGATACAATGGAGTGACGGCGCCCTGCGCAGAAGTGGGAGTTGGGGGTGTTGAAAATGGTGAAACGGCGGATGACAGCTACTCGAGTATGAAAGGAAACGCTAAGATTAAAACAATACGAAAGATTTTGATCGCCAATGCACAGAACTCAGAGAGGGGGAAAACGCCTCTATTCTAACTACTCTAGCGCTCGCAACTCCGCGATGCTCTATCTCTAACTAACTAGCGACGATGACAGAAGCATATATCAATCACAATGATGAAGTCTTTCAGGCAATTTCTCCCACCTTTCCACCGATCGCGACATAGGTCCATTCTCTTCCATGCATGCCCCGGCTATCCGGAAGTTTGTCTGCGCGATATCGATATAGGCTGCGCCTATAGTGAACATACCGAGCGGCGTCAAAGAACTTGCTCCCGGCGGACGTATATCAATCCAGAGCGCATATCAGAACTTCTTTGTCCGAACGATAACGGGATAGGCTGTGTGCGTGCCCGATAGGCCTGGTATGCCGAACAACATCACAGAAATTCAACAGGAAGTTCGAGTTTAGAACTCTTAGCGAGAATGGGAAGACAGCTCCTTCGCAGCAAGAAGTTTATGTCATTGCGTATTCCTTGAGGCGCTGTGCCTCCATAGACATTGTTACCACTAGATTCAAGGTCGGGCTTATTTTCTCCGAAATCCCTCTCCGTACGATACGAGTTCTACCTGGATTCTCAGTTAGGCTGATGATTAATCCGGACCGATCGGATGACAAAATCAAAGGGGCACTAATTCCGGCCACCGCTGCGCGAAAGGAGCTAGGGGCCTAGCTTTGTTAAAATGGTTGTGAATTCACAGCTGTGTTTTAAGAATGCGCTGCGTGTGTTCTCTATACATAATTCCACAAAGGTCACATGGCAACAAAGTTTTTACGCTCACGTGACTGTAGGCCACTCAACCCTGACCAGTCCTTCCCCACATTCATTAGTCCTTTTTCTCCTTTACTTGGTTTCGATTCGAGTTTTCATGTCTCAATAAATTTTTCAATTGATTTTCAACAGAGAAGTTTGTAAACCCTAAAGCGAAGTTTAGAGCCATTCGAAGAGCTGGCTAAATATCCTACTTTATTGCATCGCAAAAAGCCCGCCTCCGAATCCCGAAGCGTAGCGAAGGGCCATTCGGAGCGCCCGCTGGTATGGTATAATAGGATAGGACAATACATAGTTGTAAATACCGTAGATACCTCACCCTGCAGTCCTGTAAATCACGAGTGCATGGAATTTTTCACTCGAGCATTTAGTTCCTAGTGAGCACGTTATTTTCCATACTATCCAGGCGGCTCTAGGGGTGACATTAGTTGGTGAAGTCGGTCCAAGGATCTTGTGAGCAATGCCAATGATGATTGCGCCAGCTGAGACTTGTGCGACGCCAGAATCTGACAAGTCCCTGGCATGATGAAGGGCCCGAACCGAGGGGTTGATCCTGTCTGGCGAACTACCGTACTCGTATCCATGCGTATCTAAGTCACACACAAAATTCCAACCCCAAGATCCCCCCTGTATTCGGGTTCTTCATGCCCGGGACTTATATAAATTACCAGCACGGTTACCCCAGGCCGCAGAGATCCCCCAGAGTTCCGGGAAAAGTCAGATTCTTAGTGCCCACGATCTCTCTCTCTAACTCTCACGAAAGTAAAAAAGACAAATCTGGGAAATCGGCTATAGCGCAGATGTCGCAAGGGCACCAGCAGGTCACCGGTAATATCAACTCGTTCAACAATATTGTCAACTTCGTTACCGAAATAGATGACGAGGGACGCCAAATTCTGCAGTGGCTATCGCCACTTGAGCCCCAGCAACGGCATCAAGGCGTGCGAACCGACCGACTCGATGGCGTGGGAAACTGGGTACTAGAAACCGGCGAGTTTGGAAAATGGCGTGATGCGCAAGACGGCTGCGTTGGGCCGGTGCTGTTCTGCTGCGGGGATCCCGGGGTGGGGAAGACTTATGTCAGGTAGGGGGTACTCTCGTCTCGAGAAAGGCAAGGCGGATGTCGCTAACGATCAGCAAATCATACCGGTAGTTCCCTAGTTATCGATAGTCTATGCGATGCGGGTGAGGGAAGCGACATTGCCGTGGTGGGTCTATACTGCGATTTCCTTACCCGGCACGAACAATCCACGGTGAATATTTTGGGCTCGATGCTCAAGCAACTAGCCCGCCGAGGTGGAATCCCGGGGCAAATAAGGGAGGCCTTTCAGAAGGCCAGAAAAGAGTTTGGCGGTCGGAGTCTGCTTCTTCCCGGCATGGTGGACATTCTGAAGAAGACTATTACATCGCTACCGCGGTTATTTATATGCATCGACGCCTTAGACGAATGCATTCCCAGGCACCGGAGGGAGCTCTTAGAGTCGCTGCGAGAAATTATTTCAGTGTCCCCGAACATACGAGTATTCCTTACTGGGAGGCCCCATATCGAGAGGGAAATCATGAAATGTTTCCGCCAAGCGGTCCTGATACTACTTAGCCCTAGCGCTGGAGATATTAAGAGTTATCTGGAGATGCGGCTGGACCGTGACACTGACCCCGACGCAATGGATGGGGAATTGCGGGCTGATATTATGCGAATTATTCCGGAGGAGGTCTCGGAAATGTAAGAGTATCACATAAATTCCCAGTGCAGGTCTGGAGGATGATTCGCTAACCCTGGGGCCTAGTTTCCTTCTTGTTTCTCTAAATATGGATGCAATCCTGGGCGAGATTACTCTTCATAAGAGAAGAAAGAAGCTAGAGGAGGTGACTAAAGGGAAGGGTCTGGGAGAGGCTTACGAGGCAACCTTATCACGAATAAAGGCACAGCCCGGCAGCAGGTCGAAACTCGGAATAGAGGTGCTATTGTGGGTATCGCATGCGGAGCGGCCATTACATGTCGACGAGCTATGCCACGCCCTTGGGGTAGAAAACGGATCTACCGACTTGAATATTCGGAATATTCCTACGATAGAAACGCTACTGGCATACTCGCTAGGGCTCATCACGGTGGAGAAGTCCTCATCTACCGTCCGGCTTGTCCACTATACTCTGAAAGAATACCTATCCCATAACCCCAACTTGCTCCCCAAGCCTCACTCTGCTATCGCCGAGGTTTGTTTGACATACCTCAATTTCCGGCATGTGTGGAGCTTTTCACCTACTCTTCGTTTTGTTCCACCAACTGCCCCATTTGTTGAATACGCCGCTTGTTACTGGGGTATACATGCTAGGCGAGAAACCACTGAAAATGTGAGAACTCTTGCATTGAAACTGCTCGACAAATACGATGAGCACATATGCTCGAAGTTACTATTATTGCATGGGGCGAGGTCATGGGAGCAGCCTTTTGATCTAGAGGACACCCCTAAGGGATTTACAGGGCTTCACGGCGCTGCATACCTTGGATGCGTCGGGATAGTGGCTGCTTTATTGGATACGAATAAATGGGATGTGCAGGCAACTGACACCCATGGTAACACAGCAGTCACCTGGGCTGCTAGGTGCGGACATGAGGAGGTTGTGAGGATACTTCTGGAAGGTAGCGACGTCAATCCCGACAAAGCGGATGAGTGGAATCGAACGCCGCTCTGGTTCGCTGCCGAGAATGGGCATGAGGGGGTCGTGCGGACGCTGCTAGCGCGGGACGACGTTAATCCCGACCAAGTGGATCAGCTTGGCGAAACCCCACTCTTCCGTGCTGCTAGCCATGGACATAAGGGTATCGCAAAGATGTTGCTAGAACGGAATGGCGTCAATCCCGAAACAGCTGACACCGAATACGGCCAGGAAGTGCTTTTGGGGGCTGCCAAGAATGGGGAGGAGGGGATTGTGAAGATGCTGCTGGAACGGACTGACATCAACCCCGACAAAGCGGATAAGTGGAATCGAACTCCGCTCTGGTTCGCCGCTGGGAATGGGTATGAGGGGGTCGTGAGGATGCTGCTGGAACGGGACGACATCAGCCCCGACAAAGCGAATAAATGGGATCAAACACCGCTCCGGTCCGCCGCCGAGAATGGGCATGAGGAGGTCGTGCGGAAGCTGCTAGTACGGGACGATGTTAATCCCAACCAAGTGGATCGGTTCGGCGAAACCCCGCTCTTCCGGGCTGCTAGGAATGGGCATCAAGGGATCGTAAGAATGCTGCTAGAACAGAATAACATCAACCCCGACAAAGCTAATAAATGGAATCGAACACTGCTCTGGTTCGCTGCTAAGAATGGGCATGAGGGGGTCGTGCGGACACTGCTAGCACGAGACGACGTCAATCCCGACCAAGTGGATCAGTACGGCGAAACCCCGCTCTTCCAAGCTGCCAGTAATGGGCATGAGGGGATCGTAAGGATGCTGCTGGAACAGAATAACGTCAACCCCGACCAAGCAAATCAATTGAATCGAACTCCGCTCTGGTTCGCTGCCGAGAATGGGCATGAGGGGGTCGCGCGAGCACTGCTAGAACGGGACGACATTAATCCCAACCAAGTGGATCAGTTCGGCGAAACCCCACTCTTCCGGGCTGCCAGTAATGGGCATGAGGGGATCGTAAGGATGCTGCTAGAACGGGACGACATCAATCCCGACATAGCAAATGAACGGGGCCAAACACCGCTCTCACGGGCTGCCGCCAATAGGCATGAAGGGCATCCTGCCAGCACGGGATGACATTAGCTCCCACAAAACGGATGGGTGGAGCGAAACACCGCTCCGGTTGGCTGCCGACGATTGGTATGAGGGGATTGCGAACACACTGCCGGAACGGAATGATATCAATCCTGACACAGCGAACCACCGGAGCCCAACACCATTCTTCCAGGCCCTCAAGAATTTGAATAAGCGAGCTCCAAAACAACTACGGTAACCCACAGATTTTATTACTAAATTTTTAGTGGGCCTACAGTCAACAGAACTCTTCTTGCTCCACCCACCCGAGCTATCTCAGCCCTCTTCCGACCGCCTCCGCTAGTTTTGATATCTAAAGGTGAAACCTGGAGCTCCCCCAACATCCATCTAACGTACCCTCTTGGGGGGAAACAGACCTGGCACAACAAAATCCCATACCCGTCACCCATAGTTCCTCACACGTGGGTTCCCAAGTTCCTACAGCTGCCAAACCTCTGGATCATTCTCCTGGAATCTCGTTGTCTCCTTGCGTTCGCCCAATCATCCTAGCCCCTTTCCAATTTCTTCTTCCCTTATTATCCATTTTTTTAAAACCAATTTTATTTATATGTGTGCTCTGTTCATCAGTTCCTATAACCACTTCTCTCTTCATAATAATAATTATTATGCACATTTTTCATTTTCATTTTGTTTCTCATATGATACCCATTGAGTTAAGTTATTCCATGTCTGTCGGTGATCGACTTCCTATTTACTTTTATTTTTGTGCACCTTCGTCGGCGGTATATTGGATTACCAGAGCGGGGAACCGAAGTCTTATAGAGATAGACATAAATTAGATTAGACCCAAATACTGTACACATCAGACCAGGTGCTCTGCATCAACGAGGTAGAGTTCAGGTGAGTGATTGATAAAGTTTGGTGCACGGCCACTCACCTGTTTTGGCTATTGTGAGATAGACCTTCACATATTCTATCGGCATCATAGAATTGTGCTCTCATACCGTAAAATCTCGGATAATTGTTGTTGAACCGTGTGCTATGTCGTCGGACTTTCCTCTCAGTAAGGTCAAGAATTTTTTTATTAAAAAATTCTGTCTCAGTAGGTGGAAAGGGGCTATGTTTTTGCTGTGTTTTTTTCCCCATTCCAGAGAAGGGAATTTCAGACTTCATAGCACACAGTTCAATTATTTGAGATATTACTGTAACTCGATTTGAACACCACAATTAATACATAGTATCATCCCTGTTATATCTACCGGTACCTGTCTCGTGCTTATCCTCTTTGCGGGTTTCGTATGTCTCACTACTAGGAAGGTAGTTCAGAAGGCTTTCTCTTTGTATTGGGAACTTGGCTGAAGGGGGACTTTTACGGTGGGAAACTGTGGTGGGGCTCTCTTTGAAACTTAATTTGCATTAACAGGGGTAGGGTGAGGGTTGGGGAGTGGCCGTTCCTCCAACTCATCTGTCTGGAGCTTACAATGTAACCTATAACAGTTGTTTTATTTTATTATCGTATATAGAGATAGATGAGAGTATAGCTATTTTAAAAAATAAAGGTGAGGAAAGAAATTAAAAGAGGAGAAAATAATATTATAGTCCTTTTTTGATTTAGTTGTTCTTTAGTCTCCAGATAAATACACTATCCTACCCACAGCTCCTAAACATCCACCGGCAAAGTTAGGCAATCCCCGAACCCTGCATTAGGCAAATAATTGATTTCTGCTTCGCAGGATAAAAAGGGTAATCTCTGAATCTGAACAGTTTTCTACTCTAAGCCAAATGATTGAAACTCAAACTCCCTGTGCTCTTAATAGGGTAATAATATCTAAGGAACTATCTTTACCAAAACGTCTATCCACAGCGCCCTAACAAACAAAAGTCATCGTTGGCGGCCCTTTTTACACCAAAAACAACCATTTTTGGAGGACCAGAACCCCCCCCACTTATAGTGCTAGCTAATCAATTCTTGGTGAAATAGCCATCCTGCCTATTCTAAACAGCCCACTTTAATATCGTAGTGAATAGTGCAATATTGGGTGAACTGTGGTGATACAAAATTGGCCATTTTGGAGAAACGTGTATCTTACTCTATGGGGGGGGCCAAACAAATTCCTGGTACTTAGCTCCAGCATCTAAATGATTTGCCCCAATTAACTAGCACTAGCCAGAGAACAAAGAAATACATTAAAGAAATGTGGGTCCAATTATTACTAGGTCCCTTGCTAACTATTGATATATTTTTCGTTTTAAGTAATTGAAAGGTGGAGGTACGAATAGCGATTTTCCATACCCCGAATATCATCGATTTTGGAGTTTTCGCCGGTACTTGGACCCACCAACGGTGACTTTTATCCTGTTGCTATATTATGGTTGGTTGATATTTAGAGGATACTAGAGTATGGTAAGTATATTCTAATACAGGTACTATGAAACCGGATTGAGAGCCCCACGAGCACTGCCGATAATGATTGGATCTGCGCATACTTGTGCAACGCCAGAAGCTTATATAATAAATTACCACCCCTTTTTCTTCGGTCGCAGACATCCCCCCTAGCTCCGAGAGGAGTCTGATTCTCAGTGCGCACTATCCCCCCTCTAACTCTCACAAAAAAAGATAAATTCAGAAAATCGGCCAAAGTAGAGATGTCCTTCCAACCACAGCAGATCACCGGTAACCTCAACTCGTTCAATAGCAATAACACCTTCAATACTATCAACCTATTTACAGATACAGAAGTCGAGGGGCGCCAAATCATCCGGTGGCTATCGCCACTTGAACCACAGATACGGCACCATGGCGTGCGAAGCGACCGACTCGCTGGTGTGGGCAACGGGGTACTAGAAACCGCCGAGTTCAGAAAATGGCATGATGCGCAAGATGGTTGCTTGGCGCCAGTGCTGTTCTGCTCCGGGAATCCCGGGGTGGGGAAGACTTATATTAGGTAGGAAGTGCTCTCGTCTCGAGAGGGGTAAGGCGGATATCGCTGACGACCAGTAAACCATACCGGCAGCTCCCTAGTTATTGATAGTCTATGCGATCAGGCGGGGGGAAACGACGTCGCCGTTGTGGGACTATACTGCGATTACCGGTACTCTACCCAGCAGGATCAATCAGCCGCAAATATGTTGGGCTCCATGCTCAAGCAACTGGTCCGCAGAGGCGGAATCCCGGAGGAAATACGGGAGGTTTTTCGGAAGGCCAAAAGAGAGTTCGGCGGCCGAGGTCTCCTTCTTCCCGATATGACAGATATTCTGAAGAAGACTATTACCCCGCTATCCCGGTTATTTATATGCATTGACGCTTTAGATGAATGCACTCAGCAACACCGGCGGGACCTTCTAGAGTCACTGCGGGAAATTGTCGTAGTATCCCCGAACATACGGGTGTTCTTCACTGGGAGGCCCCATATCGAGCAAGAAATCATGAAATGTTTTTGCCAAGTTGTCCGGATACCTCTCAGTCCTAGCACTGGAGATATCAAGAGTTATCTGGAGATGCGGCTGGACCGCGACCCCGATCCTGACGCAATGGATGATGAATTGCGGGCGGATATTATGCGAATCATCCCGGAGAAGATCTCGGAAGTGTAAGCAAGAATATCAAAAACATTCCCAATACAAGTCCGAGGAATGATCCACTAACAGTAGTATCTAGTTTCCTTCTGGTTTCTCTAAACATGGACGCAATCTTAAGCGAGGTTACTCCGTATGGGAGAAGAAAGAAGCTTGATGAGATGACCAAAGGGGAGGGTTTGGGCGACGCTTACGCGGCAACCTTATCACGAATGAAGGAGCAACCCAGAACCAGGTCCAAACTCGGCATGGAAGTTCTAATGTGGGTATCGCATGCGGAGCGGCCATTAAATGTCGACGAGTTATGCCACGCCCTTGGGGTAGAAAAAGAATCCATGGACTTAAACGTTCGGAACATTCCCCCGATAGAGGCACTACTAAGATGCTGTCTGGGGCTTGTCACGGTGGAGAAGTCTTCGTCCATTGTTCGGCTTGTCCACTACACTCTACAAGAGTACCTTTCACATAATCCTAACTTGTTCCTTAACCCCCACTCGAGGATCGCAGAGGTCTCTTTAACTTACTTGAATTTCCGGCACGTTAAAAGCTTTTCACCTACACTTTCTTCTGTCCCGCCAACTGCCCCTTTTGTCGAATATGCTTCTTGCCACTGGGGCTCTCATGCCAGGCGTGAAACCACTGAAAGTGTGGAATCTCTTGCATTGAAACTACTCGCTAGATACGATAGACACATATCTTCGAAAATGTTGTTATTGCGCGGGGTGGGAATTTGGAACCCGCCCCTTGATCGAGAAGACACCCCTAGAGGATTCACCGGGCTTCACGGTGCTGCATATCTCGGTTGCGCGGAAATCACGGCTGCCCTATTAAAGTCAAATAAATGGGATGTACAAGCAACTGATTTCAATGGTAACACAGCAATCGCCTGGGCTGCTAGGAGGGGGCATGAGAGAGTGGTGAGGGTACTTTTGGAGCGGGGTGATGCTAATCCCGACAAAGCGGATAAGTGGAGCCAAACGCCCCTCCTGTGGGCCGCAGTGAATGGGCATGAGGCAGTCGTAAGGACGCTGCTGGAACGGAGCGACATCAATCCCAACACATCTGACGAGTGTGGCCGTACACCACTCTTTGGTGCTGCGGTTAATGGCCATGAGGGGGTCGTAAGGACGCTGCTGCAACGGAGCGACGTCAATCTCAACACAGTTGACGAGTATGGCCGAACACCGCTCTCGGGCGCTAGCGCGAATGGGCATAAGGGGGTCGTTAGGATACTGCGCGGGCGGGGCGGGGTTAACACTAACATGGCTGGCACCGAATATGGCCGAACCCGACTCTCGCGGACATGAGGGGGTTATGAACACACTACTTAAACAGAACAATGCCAACCCCGACATAGCGGATAAATGGAATCTGACACCGCTCTGGCGGGCTCTTGCCTACAGACATTAGCGAATCATAAAGTTGCTATCGTATCGGGACTGCCTATTTGATTCCCAAATGCCCTGCAAGCCTGCAATCGAAAAGGCTCCCCCTCGAGCCGTCTGCGCTATAGGAACTTCCTTCACAAAAGACCTGCAGGTTATGACTTCTGGGTGCAAAGCCCGGCACCTCCCTCTCCATCTACTAGATGCGTCCTCCCGCCTTCAAATTAGCCTAACCATTTTCACATTTCTTACCTTGTTGTATGGCTTTTTTTTGGGGGGGGGCTAATTTCGTTTATATCCGTGGGCTGTTGGTATGTTTCTGTACTCCCTTCTCTTTATGCATACATTCTTTTGATTTTCTTGTTGAGTTATCTCATGTCTCGCAACGATTGACTTTGTATTTACTTGTGTTATTGTATAACTCTGATAGCGATCAGATGGTATTATAAGAGGGGTGGGCGGAAGCTTCATAGAAATAGACATAAATTATTAGACACACATACCACTCGATTATATAATGAGAGCAGGCGCACTACAGGGATCAACAGACAAGACTTGTTGGTGCGTGATTGGTAGAGTTTGGTTCATTTTTTATTTCTTTTCTACGACACATCCGTGGCCATCCACTCGTTTCCCGTATTGTGAGCTAAGCCCCTCTCCTTACTAATACTAAAACCATCACCACTCCCCGCTCCTCCCACTCCGCTTTAAACATCACAATTAACACATAGTTAGCCCCTTCGCCACTAAATCTACCCCTCCCGCCTACACCTCGTAGGTTTTGCAAGTCTCCATTACTTCAATTTACTTGGAAAACCGTGCAGAATTATCTACACCGAAAATCAATAAAAGCGCCCAAAGAGTGGGAAACTAATTTAAGATATCATCCCAACAAAAGATAACTTACTATCATCCCTACTATGCTAGTGGGAGTGGTAAATGACCTAACTCTGGATGTCCTCACGTTTGCGAACACAACTGCTATTGCATAGTCTACGACAAGATCAGCTAGGGCACCAGGATTTTGGGGGCATGCGACAGTAGTTGTATTCGCAAACTCGAGGAAATTACAAGTACCGGAATGTGCATAATATCGTCAGCTAAGTTAGGTCTTAAAACTGAAGGTGGACATACTACTCGAGTAGTAGAATTCTATAATTAAGCCGCACCCTGGAACACTGGTAGGGCGCAACCACCCAAGATATGGCTCACATACTATCGCGGCACCCTCAAATTCGTTTCCACCTCAAATTCGGATTCCAGGCTACGCAGGTTGGATATACGTGATACTAGAAAAATACCAGTAGATTATAACTTGTTCGGTGCTGGCTGGTATGGTTCATACATGACCCGCGTAGCCCAGAATCCGAATTTGAGGTGGAAACGAATTTGAGGGTGTCGCGATAGTAAGTACGATCCCCTAGATCACCCGCTGAAATACTGCACTTGAACTCGGTTCCCGGATAAGCCGCGGGGCCCATTTATCGAATTCTATTACAAGTACTTGTACCAATACAGTCCCTCATGGGGTCTTGACGAATATCAGCGGGTGACGAACAGGGGTATTTGACCAATAGAAAATGAAATTCGTCAAAGTAGGGTAACAAAAAACACCGGCTAATCCCTGTTCGTCACCCGCTGATATTCGTCAAGACCCCATGAGAGCCTGTACTGCGGCACCGTGCAATTAATCACACGATATGCCAAGCTCCCATTCCTCTATCTTCTCGACCCCGCTTTTCGCTATCCTACTTGGGAAGGTAAAACAACAGACGAGCTCTCACAATCGAAAATGCTAGGGTCGATCGTGTTCCCAAACATCTCAATTGAGGGCGCCTTTCCCTCCCTGCACGGTTACCCTATTCGAGTACCGGTATCACAGGTGCAGGGTGTAATGCGGGTAAGTAGAAATTCCCAACCAAACATCTGATGCCAGTTAACCGTGCCAAGGTTGTGACGGAGTCACAACCCTGATTGCTCGCTTGCGCGCAACCAGGGCACTCTCAAGAGAGTGCCTAACAGCTCAACGGAAGATATCAGCTCAACGGAAGATTCAATTTGTATGTGAATTTAAGTATTTTGAGCCACAACCAAACATTTCCTAATGCATGAAATGTCCTCCTGGATTTCCCAGACATTGATTTAGGCCGTTGCAAATAAGCCTCCCATTTTTTCCCCCTCCCTTCCAGAGCAGAACCGGCTCAAAGTCACTTTCACACTCAATCTAAACCAAAGACCCCCCTAGCGAAAATAAATGTTGCAAAGGAGAGGAAAAAAAAGTGGGAGTCTTATTGAAAAGAACTTAGAAAATATGTGGGGGAGCAAGAAGGACATTTCATGGATTAGGAGATGTTTGGTTGTGGCTCAAAATTCTTAAATTCACATACCAATTTTCCAAAGTCGGACGTGTGAATTAGAAGTAACTAAGAGAGCATAGGAGGAGGAAAAACCAAAGAGCCAAAAACAGAATAACGCCAAAGGAGAGTACAGTTGAGCCTGAATCCATCTGATCCAATATGTCAAGGCAGGCTTAGCCTTGGGTCTAGAGTCAGGTGTTGGGATTTCGGGAGGTCTGGAACCGCTTGGAGAGCAATATGCGTTCCCGATCTGAATACTCGATGTAGGTCTTATAGGCATTGGATTTCCAGCGACCCAGTGTTTGAATCTCGTTCTCCGAGAGGCCCATCTCGGTAGCCCATGTTGCTGCCCCTCTACGAAAGCTGTGTCCATTCCATGTGCTGTGGCCCAAGCCTGCTGTAAATGCACGGCGCGGTAGTTTTTGAACCACGTACTCTTGGGTAAATACTTGCTGCTTATGTTGTCCAATACAGAAGAGGGGAGCGTGTTGGGGCCGGTTGGTATCCAGGTCAAGAAATTGCTGCATTGCGTATACCAGGCATGCGCTATCGTTGCTTGCAGCAATTGTCAGTTTTATCCCCTTCCTGAATGTGTCTGTTTTCGAAGATGGTATTGTGAGCTCCATGTATAGCCCCCTTTCCCCTACTCTGATACTCCTTTTGGTCAAGTACCACTTCCTGAATGCCTGGCCGAGCTCTCGATCGCTTTCCCTCTATGTGAACTCTCCAATGCCAAGGAATCCTGCGAACGCTAGGGTAAATACTGCCCGTATTACGACATCGTCATAGTTTGTTGGTGATAGGTCACGTATAAAAAGTAGAAGGCACAGGCGAGTGAGGGGTGTGCGGATCCGCCGCTCTGGTTCATTGTAGTCCCTCTTTATTCCATGGAGAGTTCGTTCTAGGCGCGTGTCGGAGAAGGCCTTACAACTAATTGCTAGATCTAGCTGGTATGACTTTATTCTGGCAAGATCCAGTTTCATGGTTTTGACTGTGACTGTTCCAGCCAGAAAACAGAGCCATTCAATTAGCCAAGTTGCTTTTGGAGGAAAGCATCCGCCATTTGAGTGCGGGTAGTCAGACAGCGCACAGAATGAGGAAAAACGCGATCTCGGGGAGTGGTAGTTTCGTCTTGTTGTGGGAGCCAATCCCCACCAGAGATAATCGGAAGCTACTTCTGACAATCCCTATTGCTATATGTCAGAAATCCATGCTGTTGAAGGCGGCAAGTGGGGTGTAGTAACTGGGGAGCAAGGTCAGCTATCCTCTTGTATTCTAACGGAGAGAGCGCATCAGCTAAGGCGTTATCCCTTGTTGAGACCCATCTTGCTTCTAGGTCCAAGTTGTATTTGGAAGCGAGTAGCCGACATCACCGCAAAACATTCATGGATCCTCCCCGGATTGTACGAGTCGAGACCCAATGTGCTACAGCTTTGTTGTCGACATTGAATCTGGACTCTCATGCCTTTCCAATTTCTCCCCCAGTGCAGTAGGACTTGCTCCACCACTCTCATCTCTTGTGTATTAATATGTTCCTTGCCTCGAGCTATTGAGTACGAAATGGGAATCAAGAATGCTGCTCCGGGTTCTGGCTGCGCTTGGTTTGGGCTAATATAATACCCCCCGAGGCGTTCTCTACCAGCTGCATCTGACCATGCCTGTATTACGTCCCGTCTCGTATTTTCGATTGACCTCTCCCGGGGGAGCAATAACGCCTTCGACCACCATGTTAGGTCCTTTTATGCCTCACCTGATATGCGCTTCTGATAGTGCCGGGAGCTGGGGGGAAACTAGAGTTCCATATTGTAAAGACAGCGGAGGAACGTTCTTCCTAGTGGCACCACGGTAGAGATGAAATTTAGATACCCGGTGAGCCTCTGTATCTCGATGAGACTGAGCAATCTGCTCATAATCGCTTTTTCTACTAGTTCCCGGGCCTTATGGAGTTGCTTGTCAAGCAATCGAATTACCATCCTGCCCGTATCGAACTTGATACCCACAAAGCTGACAACTGTGCCTTCCTCGTTTTTTGAGACTTTAATGCTGAGTCCCACCTTGTGGCACAGATTCGAAAAAGCTTGAGTACATATCTGGCTGCTTGCTCCGTGGGGTAATACTATAAGAAAGTCATCGAGGTAGTGCATGACATGGACGCTGAAATCGCTACTCGGTAGCAGCTGCTTGAGGGTCCAGTGAAAAATCTGGACAAACAGGTTAAATTGTCACAAATTGTGACTAAGCAAGGCAGATTTCACATGACTCATACTTATGAGTCATAAGGTATGTTGGATTTCACACTATGACATCACTTGACTCATAGTTCTCACATGACTATGCACTCGCGAGTCATTGTTATATTTTATTTGGTTGATCGTTTCATGACTCACGATAGTGACGTCATATGATGTAATGACTTTCGCACATGACTCATATTATGAGTCATGGGTTTCACGCATGTGACTCGTTTGAGCACATGATTTGGTTTATGAGTTTTGATTGGTTAACGGAATGTTGTGTGATGACTCATATGAGTCATCAATGGATTTCGCGCTATGACTCACTATGAGTGATAGCAGTTTATGTAACGCAAGGTGATGAGTCACCAGGATTAGGGTTGTGGGAAGATGCCTATATAAGGCACTTGGCTTCGACCAAGAGATAGAACACGAACCATCTCTCCTCCACCTCCGGCGATTGAAATCTCAACACCACGGGAAATCATCGTCACTTTCCCCCACCCACCTCTCTTCCCCCATCATGGCTACTGCCTAGGGGTTGACGTTAAGTCATCTTCCCTCCTCTCCTGGGGCGGCACGCACGCCTCCCCTCCTTGGGGTTCTTGTTCCCGTTCATAGTTGAGACCCGCTCATGAAGTTCGGTTCTCCCCCTTACCCCGCACTTGCTTTGCACCTCGCTTAGCATTTTGCATGGTCGGAAAGCTTCTCGCTTCATTCACGGTCGACGATATGGCGTCCGGACTCTCGGTCGAAGTAAGACTTCGGTTCTGCTAGGCTTGTACCTCTGATGGGGAAAGCTTCGGTTAGTAACATCACGGTCCCGCTCGGTTTCGCTGTCGTCCCAAAAGCCCTTGCTATGGCCCGTTAGTCGGTTGTGGCTAGCCCGCTCGCGATCCTTCCTCTACCCCCCTCCTGGTTCCGTCCGCTGCCACCGTACTGCCCCATAAGCTGGCACCTTACTGCTAATCCTCCCCACCCGCTGGCACCCTACGTCTCCTCACCGGCTGGCACCCTACTGCTACTCACCAGCTGGCATCCTACTGCTCCTCATCGTTGGCTGGCATCCCCTCTGCCCGGTGGCTCCGCTGGCCCACCTACCTCTCTCCCTCCTGCGATTTACTATACGGTCGCAAACCTCGCTTAGGTTACGGTTGATCATGGTATTGCACTGCCTCCTTGGTCTCTCCTAAACGCCGACGCGTCGCCATCCTCCGGTCAGTCCCGACCGTGAACCGGCCTGCCCCTTACAGCGACTAGCCGCGGGGCCTTTTGGTTAGGCATATTGGCAATAGTAGTTATATCTCGTTATTTCTTTGATTCTTTTCCTAGTGTTACCAGGGGGCCTGCTGAAGGGTTTGGGTCTCTCTCCTGTACGTTTCTATGAGTTGTTTCCCTACGTGTCTGAGGTGCGAGTCTTAGGTGCT
>Ga0307513_10002469_pt1 | contig 25598 bp, 7 predicted proteins | sample 15_EM_MG_FD_202174 | JGI IMG/M metagenome (GOLD analysis project Ga0307513, IMG submission 202174) | Populus trichocarpa ectomycorrhiza microbial communities from riparian zone in the Pacific Northwest, United States - 15_EM | ecosystem: Host-associated > Plants > Roots > Unclassified | place...
CTTTCTTTGCTGATTGTCCCGTGACGCATGTGTTTGATGGCTGCCATCTTTGTCTCTTTTTTGATGGCCCAGTTGGCCACGAACTGTGGGTCTTGCGAGTCGGATCTGTCCATTCCCCATGCGTCTTGGAGTTCTGTTTTGAACCCCCTCATTAGATGGTAGGTCAGGGTTGCATCGTCCATTCCGGTCTGACTGTCGATGAGTCTATATTCGTTCCAGTATTCGGTAGCTCCTTTCGATCCTTGAGCCATTCTCTTGAGTTTGGCTCTTGCTGCTCCTTGCTCGTCGATTTCGCCAAACTGGCCCTGCAATTCGTTCTTGAAGTCGTCCCAACTGCTCCAGGTTACATCCTGTCGTCTTTCGATGTATGGCGTAGCCCCTTTCAACGTGTCGCCTCTCAGAAGGCTAAGGGGGTAGACAATTTTGTCGTTGTTGTACTCGAATTCCCATCCCACTCCTTTGAAGTAGACTGACAGCTGGGCCAGATAACCTCTGAGTTGGTCTCGTTCGCCGTGAAATGTGCTGGGTTCCTTAATTTTAGGCTTCTTCCTGTTTCCAGATCCCCCTGTTAAGGCTCCCATGATTTGCTGTATTTGATCCGGCGTTAGGTTGGATGGTAGGGGTGGCGCCGCTTCTTTGCCCTTCGTGTCCGGATTAGGTGTAGATGTGGATGCCATCGTGTTTCTCCTTGTAGGTACTGCATCTGTTTCGTCTGAATCAGAACTTTCTTCCGCGCTATCTGTTGTTGAGCTTGCGGCTCGCGAGTGTTGAATAGACTCGGCTAATGCTTCTCCCAGTCCCTCTAGGTCGATTTCTGTCTCGGTGAGGTCGATCTCCGGATCGACAGGTTGTTGAGCCGTTCTATCGTTGGGTGTTGCGTGGAGACGCAACCAAATGTAACAATCCTATTCTAATCAGGTATGCAACAGGCAACGATAGCTATTTCCTAAGTGAGTAAGTCCCCTTAGTCTATAGTAGGGCGTACGGAAGTACTATCTCTTCAGATAGTACGGAACTGGCTCGCTTGTCCTGCGCGATCCGTTGGAGGATACTATCTCATCAGATAGTAAGATGAGTGGATTGTCGTACTTGATAGAACTATTACAATAGTGCTATGTTCGAGCGGCCCGTCGAGACTTATCACAATAGTCTCCGGGTTCTTAAGGCGTAGGCTTTGGTAGAAGAGAAGTATATAGAAAGAGAGTAAAAGTAATCGTATTGCAATATCTTAAGTATGGAATAGTACTTAGATGGTTGTGTGCAGATCCTACCCCTTGGTCGGAACCAAGCGCCTTCTATAGGCATCTTCTCACAACCCTAACTCTGGTGACTCATCACCTCGCGCTACATAAACCTCTATGACTCATAGTGAGTCATAGCGCGAAATCCATCCATGACTCATACTAGTCATCGCCCAACATTCCGTTAACCAATCAAAACTCATAAACCAAGTCATATGCTCAAACGAGTCACCCGCGCAAAACCCATGACTCATAATATGAGTCATCTGCGAAAGTCATTACATCATATGACGTCACTATCGTGAGTCATGAAACAATCAACCAATCAAAATATAACAATGACTCGCGAGTGCGTAGTCATGTGAGAACTATGAGTCAAGTGACATCATAGTGTGAAATCCAACATACCTTATGACTCATAAGTATGAGTCATGTGAAATCTGCCTTGCTTAGTCACAATTTGTGACATCAATTACCGCATTCTTCAATTTTTCCTCATTCCAAAAGACATCGTGATCCAGAACGTTTATAAAGTTAGTGGCAACAGACTGCTGCAAACATGAAATGTGTATTTGGGCGACACACCTTCTCTTTGAATCCAGCGTACTCCTGTCGTAGTCCTTCCCAAGCATAGCATACCACAAGTTCACCCAGTGCAAAAAGTCCTTGATCCTGTTACCATTTTCACCCGTAGATGTCAACCTTATTCCTGGCTGTAGACTCATTACTATCACAAAGCGTGGTACATTGTCATTTTCCTTGCTCGATAGAATTGATAACTGCGATCCAGCGTACTACAAAGAGTTTACAGGGTCCTGCTCATGCTTAGGGGGTCCAGAGTAGATGTCGTAATTCACTTCTGGATTGAGTAAGGCCTCTGTTACAATTGAGAACCACCTGCCATTCTGCTTGTAGTATAATGTATTCGGCTTGTTGTCTCCTACTGATGACCTTTCCTCTGCCTCACGTGAGTCCGAGCGTAGTGGGTCAGCGATCACAGGCCTCTCATCAATTGCCTCCTCGATCTTGACGGCACGTACGCACAGATCAAATGGCTAGTGCCAAATGCCTTGCCTGACTAACAGGTTCCCTCCTTCAACTCAATCTCTTCAGCAAACTTTACAACTCTCCCAAACTAGTAGCAATTTCTGGTATCAAGCTCTCTACCAAACAGTTATAGTAGAGACCAGTCTGTGTTCCTCAGCAGAAGTGCAAGTCAATAGGAGGAATTTACCAGCAGCTTTTAGACTATATAAAACTTGTTTTTCAACCAAGAAGAATGCTGGAGCGGGTAGGCAGCCTGAGGTTTGTCAAGTTAAACACAAATACTGTTCAGAGCACCAATTGTTGGGCTTATTTCGCAGGACTTGTTTGGTTTGGATGGTATGTCACGTGTGCCAAAATCACCCTGATGTGCGTATGTGTGACCTATTGATAAACCGGATGAGAAAACCGGTGGAAAGTTGACGACATGATGCATTGCCTAAAGACCTTCACAAGGGTGAGGTAGAGAGCGATGCGCCTGAACAAATTAAGAAGAAATGAAAAGGTTATTGATTGCCTGGCTTTCCTCGGTGTGGTTGTTCGTTGTTAGACTAGTCTACATGAGAGGCGGCTTATGTGCTAAAGTCCATGCGCCAAGCTAACTACTAAACCATGTTTTTCCGTGGCCCCGGATTGAGCGACATGACTTCTCTCACTACCCTATCAAATTCCTCAGGGCCCACCTGTCAACCCAAACCAATTCCTGGCTGACCCGGGTGATGGATTCCAAGAGCGCAGAGCTTTACAATTCTATGTGCTTGGCAGTCAACCCCTCCGGATACCATCGACCAGGGAATACCATTGAAACAGTGAAACTCTTGTCTGGAACTATCATTCTCTTCAGCTACCATTGAATAGTGAAGCACAGTTAACACATAAAGTAAAAAGTGATGCGTGTAATATGACCAGTCAATGTCTTATATTTATTTTCCACTCTCAGAATATCTTTCTATGGGATGGGTTTTTAAGCTAAATGTAACTAAATAATTGTAAGGGAAATTCTAGAAAATACTAGACGGGTTAAGGTAATTCTAATTCCTTATTTTGTCGGTTACTTATTTTCTCTAACTTCTTCGCATTGTTTAAGTGATAAAAAGATAGACTGCTTCCCTAGTATAGAAACCTGACCTACAGGCATTCTATTCGATATTATGCTAGCCACTTCGTATTGCCTAATAGTGCTAAACTTGCAGACTTGGGAGAGCAGAGATTGGTCTCCAGTTCCAATCGTGTATATGCGGAGAGCTCCTATTGTCTTAATGCTAACTTAAAGGAAGCACACAAAGGATGGTATGACAATATAAAAAGGGTTTGGAAGCGAAATGACGAAGCACAGAATATTAATTGATGTGCAGATAGCAGTTTCCCGAATACCAGACCAAGAACAGGGATAGTGTACAAGCAAGAAAGATTGTTGAGTTAGTTTTCTAATTATCGTGGGTAAGTAGAAAGACGGGAATGACAATAGTGTACTATATAGAGCATATATTGTGGCTAAACTTTATAGGATGCACTATTGGGGGATGTATTTAGTGGCCGGTGGGTAAAGTGGGGCTGGCTGTGGGGAATGTTTGTATTGTGGCTGAGGTTATAATACTATATTGTACTTAAGCAAGAGTTACTTTATGGTACAATATCACACTTATACGAGTATAGTACGAGAACAAGCACTGCTCGAGTAGACGTGATTGTGGGCTGATGGTCAGGGTGGGCGATGAGTCTTCTCTCTCTGCATGGGGCCAGTCAGGAATCTGCAGATCGTTCTTGAGTAGCTTCACTTATGATACCTATAAAACTCATTTCTTGGTATGATATGATACTGGACTTTTAGGACTTGGAAGTGAAGGCTTTTTACAAAAGCACCAATGTGTTCAATCAATTGATTATGATAAGTTTTAATTAGGATTGGGCCATATACTTGGTCACTCAAGATTGGTAATTACAACCGAGGGGGGGTTGGGACCTGTGGCTCTTATTAGGGCGGTAGATGTCCCTTGAGTGACGGCTTGGGATTAATGAAGCTGTAAGCGAATGTGGTCCGATGGATGATTTCTGGCCGGCCACAATCTATTTTAAGAAGACTTGAAAATGCATCTGTAGGGTAATGCGGGGTCATAGAACTATCACGAACCAACATACTTATACTGGTGTACTTGCACAGCTGAGAGTCAACTGTCACTCGGAAGCTAGAGCATTAGTTGAGAATAATGCCTGTGATTATTTACGATGGCTTTGTGATTTGTTTCTCACAGTTAGGCCTTCCACATACGCCAGCCTCTAAGGTGCCGGTTCGCGGCGGTCCGTATACATCCGCTATTCACAGCTTAAATATACTATCACTCCTGAGCCAATGACCTCCGGACTATCCTTAGCTTTCCACTTGTTCTTTGATCCTTTGGGAGTGCTATCGAGAGCTAAGCTGGCGTAAGTGCAATAGAGGGGATATGTAAGAATCTGTGCGAAACATGATAAATAAGAGCTGACTGCAGAACTTGAAGTGACTAGAGAAAGCAGATTCTTCCGCTCTTGCGCCTTATCTAGAGTAGTGGTAGAAATAGGAATTTTGATTTCTGCCGGTCGCATAAAAATGTCTGTGGAGAAACCGTCCAAGTTTCGCGATTTTTACTACCACATGCCAGTGCTCTGTATTATGTTTCTTCCCATTCTTGTGGCTACGGATGCCCTCTAAGATCCCTTACCCAAAATCTCCCTTATCCTTCCGCAGGTTCGTTTAATAGATAACTTATGTTCTCTATGATTGCATTTGTGGGACCTGCCACAGCACAGTGCCAGAGGTCTCACCTATGTTCTGACTGCAATACCACATGCTGTAAATTCTGATAATTAGTCCTAAACTTTCACCCTCCCCCACTAGTAGACCTTGGCATTATTAAGCCAAAATGTACCTCTCTGGGTGACACCATATTATTTATCACTCTGAATGCGGGTTCTGATTGTAAACCCACTTAACTCGGACTCTCCATATATTGCCCTTGCTGATGGGTCCTTCAACATCCCATAAAGGTGGCAATGGTTGGTACCCATGTAATTCTCTCTCGGATTGTCGGATATGCCTAAAATTGCTGCTAATTAAGGCAGCAGAGCAAGATTCATTCCAGAATGAACACAGGCAGAGCTGGAATGATGAAGGGTCACTCATACCGTCACCTTCCGAGTCTATCCTACCCTCTCTGGACTATCCCTTGTGGGCTCTAGCACTACCCCCCGAAAAGTAACTTCTTACCTCATAAGGTCCACTGTGCAAGGAAAAGATGACCATCCTAGGATTTTGCTGATCTGGGTGGAGTGCTGGACGCAGTCCGGTGCCATCAGGGGGGCTCTTGGTACTCCCCGGCTTGGCCCGTGGTGCCCCAGATAGTTGTGAACACTAGACAGTAACCCGGTAGTATCTGGAATATCAAAGATTCAATCTTCTCCTATGAGTGTTAGCTCTTTGATTTGCTATGTAGGCTATGGAGTAGGGACAGAAGAAGGAGTTGCCATATAATACAGTAATTCCTGAAGCAATGTGAAGTAGTGGTTGAACAAAAAGAGATGTTTTCAACACAGACATGATGTTTAATTTGACTTATTCACATCGTTGGCGGTCAGTCCACTACCACATCTTATTTTGACTTCCTAGCATGAAAACAAGCTTCACTAGATAGTGTAGTAGTTCTGATTTTTCAAACACCATTGAGATATGGTAGCTTTAAGAAGGGCTTGCGGTGCAAAACTTCCGCTACATGGCTAACCCACTGAGCCACGATCTCAGAGAGAATTGTTCATTGGTCTTGTTCTGAAGGGGAACACGGAGTTGGTTGATTTGGGTTGTAGGTGGGGGGGCAGGGCTTGAACGTGGGAGTTACTAGGGATAGTGGCAGTGGTGGCATGAGAGCAATAAATTGCCCTATAGTAGTAGAACCAGGAGGGGCGAGGGAAGGGAGGGATGGGCGGTTTATTAATGGGAGAGGATGTTCTAGTTTCCACATAATAGGCGGGTCACCAGCAGGAACACACATCAAGTATACGGGCATGTGCAGGTACTAGAAGCTTCCTAAAATATCCAAGGAGTGGATACCGCGCTACATACTCCTGGCTTAACCTCCTACGAAAGAATGAATTAATCAAAAATTGCAAGAATGGAACATGATAACCGGACATGATAGGGGACTTAAGCTTTCTGGGTCATGGTAATTCGGCACAATGGAATGACATTTATTCCTATTGCATGTCATGGGGTCAATGATCAATAGCACGGCTTTTGCCATCTGCTGGCGAGATATTACTAATACTCCAAGTTCTTGTATGCCCAACATGGCTGTGCTGTGCTCAACTTGCTCCTGAAATGGAAGGGCTCGGATGAGTCTAATATTATCTAGTATTGGTTCTCTGCCATGAGTAATAAAGTTTTGAAGATGCATGTCCAAGCTATCACTGGCATGCGACTCATGCTCACAGCCAGGACCTCGGGATATTAAGGACAATTGCGATTTCTTCTGCAATATATAGTCAAAAGATTTAATGAGCCTAAATAAGACTCTTCGCAAGATATATACTTATACCCTGAACAAGGGAGAAAGCCTTCTAATGAGATTCAATTCCATCGACAGTGAGCCTGTGCAAGTACTTGTAAAAGGGCAATTGAGTGGAGAAAAAATACCCCTTGACTTACAAGTACAGGTAGCTCGCTGCTCATATACCAGTAGTGCATTCTGTCTGTTCGCAGTTGCCCACACAGCACGTGAAACCAATATATAAATAGCTGGCATAACGAGAATCCAAAATACCATTCTCCATAGGCTTCGTTACAGGGCCCCCTTTCCGAGGAGCGGGCACAAAGTAACATAGGCTATTCTGATTAACTGGTCGAAAAAGTCTTCCAAATCGGTCAAGAACTGACTGAGATAGAGCTCGTTGAAGTTAGACAACTTCACGGAGCTCTAGCTAACTTAGTTTTGGTCCGATTTGGACGATTCCTTTTTTAATATGCAGTTAATAACCTGCTCTTGGCGCCCTGTTTGTCAGAAACGGGGCCCCGTAATGAACACTAATTCTCCATGGGCGGGATAAGAGGAGGCATAAACCATGAGATCGTGGAGCGGGTGTACGGATGAAACTGGTGTTCATCTCTCAGGAAGATTAGGGAGAAGCCTATAGCGTAGGAGTGAACTATGTCTTTGGCCCCCGGAAACGCTTGTTGGTGGTTGTGGGTATATCTGGGGGATTATAGTGAAACAGGCTAGGGCGAAGTAATGGTTCATGTACTGGGTATCAAGGGAAGTCCGTTGACCTCCTCTATTTAGCCCATTTGCCTCTTGGCCACTAAGGGAATGGTATTCCCTCTAGCCGCTCGGCTTGTTTGACAGACTTTTTCCTTCACCAAAAGTCCAGCCTCCATTGGCGCAATAGCTGCAGGAGGGCGTTGGGGGCGGAGGTGCTTTAGTGTGAATTGGAAGTGGTCAGTGTTCGGTTTGAAGAAGACAAGTGTATATTATGATAGTTTCAATACACCATGCACCTTAGCGACTAGGGTTGTATCGTCACGGTTGAAGAGTTGATTGTCAAACTATGTGCAGATGCGCCACTATAAAGGTTTTGAACATATAACAGGGTTTCGAGCTCCATCGTATTATATACATGGGGTGGGTATTCTTGACCTTAGGCCTTCTAATGACATTGAAGAGAGAAAAAGAAAACAAACCCCAACTATAATGCATTAGACCTACTATGTCATCTAAACACAAACGACCTTTCCGTACCCTTTCCACTATTGCCACCTGTACCCACCGCGTCCCAATCTGAGCGACGTGGACGATAGCGTACTTAGCTATCACGAGGAGTATGCAATGTACTCGAGTATACTGATGATGATGCGATGTACTCAAGTATACTGATGATGATGTGGATTGTGTTATCGGCCGGAGCGGAAACGGGATCCGCATCTGACAGGGTACTGGGGTATTTGATGTACTCAGGTCGGTTTGGATGTCAGTAAACTCCGATATGGCACGTCTGGACAAAGCCAGAGTTATGGAATTGCCGTACAAAGTCCCGATTAGGAAGCCGATAGCTATAGCCTACTACCACATCATAATCCAAACTGTGCCATGTGTTGAGCTGTCGCCTCTCCCAACAAACAGTATAGTTAATTGAGCGAGGTGGTAATGTACGGGCCATTAATGCTAGCTGAATGCAATGCCTTCCTAGGGATAGGAAATGCCTTCTGGGGGGGCGTTGGTCCTGGTAGTTGTGTTTGACGTGTAGGATGTGTTAAACGTGTTTGGGAAAGCGAGGATGGGAATGGGCGGGTGGGTTGTGGGTGAGGAGAGAAGATGGGGAGGCAGGCAGTGAGAACCTTACTACTACCAGAAACAAGGTGTCGGTTGTCATCTTGGCGTTTGTCGGGTTGGTATAGTGGTCTAATATACTAACCCAAGGCTCTGTCGTCCACTTAGGTTACCCCGGGCATTAGGTAAGCTCCACAGCCATTTATCCCACAAGTCGATCCCTCTCGGGTAGTGCCCCAAGTTAAGACCAAAAAGGATTTCTTCTACCTTGAGTTAGTGCAAAGTCCAGTTCTCCACCAATCATACTACTTATAAAGTCTTCGGTAATACCATATCATAACACTTGGGAACAGAAAATTTGCATTCGGCAATGTAATTAACCGCCCTGCCCCTATTATACCTCATTTGTTGGATCACCGGCACTTTCCTACCTAGATGTACTCTAATCTTAAGACACGATTTTACCTGTCCACGCTGAGAACTGTGTTTACGATCCTGCTGTACACGCTAATCTACTGGCTGGCGAACCGGGAACGCGCCAAGAAATCAATTCTCAAGATCCTCAGAACTATCCCTAGTGGGTTCAACCACATGGGGTTCCAAAGGCAAACACCGGTATATTTAACACTTTCGTGAGATATTTGCCAGCGGCGGTTATTGTGTTGCTGATTGAGCATAATGGATGTTCTGCGCCATCAGCGAATTCTAGCTGCTAGACTTCTGGCTAACTAAGGCTCCGTTTACCGACAGGCGGCCGTCTAAAGCCCCAAAAAGATGCCAACAATTAAGGGGTGGTTGACGGTGGGGGACAGTACAGCAAAGTAGATGGGGTTTATCAAGAGCAGGAAATGTAACTTTTGGATGGTCTAGCTACAAGAATCTAGGACAGTGGAAAATTGGTCAAACACTTTCACTTCATGTCAGGTAATGCTTGTGACACCACCGTCCAGCGACCTACTTATTACAAGCTTAATTTTTAGAAACAGAGAAACTGTTGTTGGAGGTGTAAAGAAAACAGAATAATTGCATGTTTAACTAATATACTGTCTAGCATAGGGCTTAAAACACATTTATCGAACTGATCTTCTTTTATAGTCGGCACTGTCTCTGGTTGCTTGACGGCCATCTATAGGTAAATGGGACCTAAGAATAAGATCAGGATGATGACAAAAAGGTACACGAGTGTCATCCCTGCCCCTCCTTCCACAAAGTGCCCAATTTGTCTTTTTTCAATCTTCCATTCGGAACAAAGTTCACACAGAGAAATAATTCCCACATTCATGCAATTCCAATTTCATCCCTCCCTTTTGTATTGTTCGCCGATCCGCAGCAAGTGAGGCAACAAGAAGGAAAAAAGAAAGAAAAAGGACTAATAGAAAGACGATCTCATACATAAGTGGGGAAGAACCATGTGCAGGTAGGTTGTAAAAGGGTTCCTGAATGGTGATAGTAACTATTATGACGGGTACAGTACAGTTAGAGTTTCCAGACGGATCGATGTTCGCTTAGGCAGCTGGAGGTTTGGCATTCAGAGGGTTCTAGCCGAGGGTTCAATGCCCTCGTTTTACAAGTCATGCAATGATGTATAGTAGAGGTCCGCCAGTCAGCCAAAATTTGCCAACCCTTGTTGGCTTGGCCAAACTTTGGCCAACAGGCTCACGATAAATAGTGATCTGCACCCCCTTTTCCTCTCTCTTTCCCCCACCATACTCCTTCCTCTACCCGCTTCCCCTTTCCTTTTTCTCTCTTTCTCTTTCTTTTTTTCTTTTCTTTTTGTCCTTCCCTTTCTTTTTCTCTTCCCCTCCTTCATTTTGTCCAATGTTTCGCTTGGCCATCAGACCTTTCCGCCAGACCGGTATGAGATTGGCAAAATCGTTCAAGGGTCTTGGGTAGGAGGTACAAGGAACAGGCATAAAAAAGTGGTATGGTGCATAACTAATATCTGAGAAGTGGTAGTACACTTAAGAAGGGAGACTTTACCAGAATCCATGTTTCTTCCCATGATATGCAAATGATAAAGGAAATTATGTATCAGTGATGTAGATGACCACTACTCTAACACATTTACTACCAAATCAGACCTGAAGAGGTGTCTGCTGAGGCGGCACCTGAACGTCTAAACTAGGACCATGTTTAATACTAGCCTTATGATAAGTGGGCTTTATAGCTCAGGGACTTATTGAAGAAATCAATATTTTTTTTGGATCTATGTATAGAGGTTGCCTTGCTCTGTCCTGCTTACCAATTTATTTTCTTGCATACATGAGTGTTGGTTCAAAATACTCACCCCTTGGAGTTGGTGACTGTATGGTAAAGGATGGGGTTTAAGATGTACTTTACCATCTCAACATATTTCTTTCTGAGTGTGGTTCAGTTGCAGCATGCCAGGATTTTGTCCAAAATCAACCCACCCAACCCCTGCAGCGTACCACTTTTTTATACCTGTGCCTTATATTTTGAACAAAAGGCTGAGCAAGCAAAGCTGGTTACTGAGCCAAAGGCAACCCCGCGACCGACCAACAAGGAGCAACCCGGGTCGTCTAAGCATTGTATCATATGTTGAATTTCCCCCCCCTTCCATTCTCTTTTTCTTTTTTTCTTTTTTCTTTTGGCTTTCTCTCTCGCTCTTTTACTCTATCTCTTTATCTCTCTCTCTCTCTCTTTCTATCTCTCCTCTTCCAAGCGGTCAGGCTCTCTTTTTTTCTTTCCTATCCTAACTCTATCATATAATACAGTAGTGGGAACGACTGTCGGAAGTCGAGCACCCGTTTGGTGATCTAGCGAAGGTTTTTTTCCTTTTCCCCTCCTCCCTAATTATCACAAATTGTGACTAAGGAATGCAGGTTTCACATGACTAATACTCATTAGTCATAAGCTATGTTGGTTTTACACGATGAGGTCATTTGACTCATAGTTCTCACATGACTGCTCACTTGCGAGTTATTATTAAGTTATGATTAGTTGATTGTTTTATGACTCACGATTGTGACATCATATGATGCAATGACTTTCGCACATCACTCATATTATGAGTCATAGGTTTCACACATGTGACTCATTTGAGCACATGACTTATTTTATGAGTTATGATTGGTTAACGGTATGTTGCGCAGTGAATCATGTGAGTCATCTGATGGATTTCACGCTATGACTCACTATGAGTCATATAGGTTGTATTACGTGAGATGATGAGTCACCAGAGTTAGGGTTGTGGGAAGATGCCTATATAAGGGGCTTGGTTCCCACAAAGAGATAGGATCTTCACCCAACCATCTATGTACTTTTCTATACATATGATTGCAATATGATTACTCCTTACTCTCTTTAAATACACTCCTCCTATACGAGAGCCTACACTCTAAGACCCCGGAGACTATTATGATAGTCTCAGAGACGGGTCGCCCGAATATAGAACTATTGTGATAAGTTCTATTAAACACGACAATTCACCCTTCTTACTATCTGACGAGATAGTATCCTTCCACGAATCACTCAAAGACAAGCAAGTCACTTTCATACTATCTGAAGCGATAGTAACTTCCTACTTCTTAAAATTACAAAGACCTGAGACTCGCTTACCAAGGAGACAACCGTTGTTGCCTGTTGCATAGTTGCTCAACAATATGATTGTTACACTAATCTACAATAGTGATACAGGTTTCTGACTCTTGAGATAAGACGTTTATAAACCCATCGCATTGCTAAAGGCCACACACCACTTGGTTGGCTTGCAGATGTCCGTCGTTTGGGCTGCCGCTGTTGCTGGCATTGGTGTAAGTCCTACCTAACTGCCTTTCCTTCTTTTTTCTTTTCTCTGCTGCCTCTCTCTCTACCCTCCCAGGCTGTCGGGCTCATAAATTTCACTTGACCTAATATAATTTATAGGCTGGTGTTTGGTTATTCGAATACTTTCTCGATGCTGTTGTTGCTGTTCTCTTGACAAAAAAGTATGAGAAGGACCCTCTAAAAACCTTACTACTAGTAGTATATTGCTAACATCTGGAAGATGCTTGTGCAAACTCATGTTCCCCGTCCCTCCACTGAGGTCTCGGCCCTGACCCTGAACAAGTAAGGCCTGGCCCACCTCTCTTTTTTTAAAAAAAATCCAATAAAACAAAAGAAATCAGGATATAAATATTAAAAACCCCCTCCACCATCCCGATAGAAAAAAGAAAAAAAAGCAACCGTGGATACCTGAACTCACATTCTTTCTACTTTGTCTCAGGATTTCTTTGCATAGGTTTGGCCCTTTTTTTCACAGGCTTTTCGTTGTGGAAAGGATTTATTGTCGTCGTTTAGCCCAAAATTGAATTTTAAAAGCAAAGAGCACCAAAAGAAGTGATACAAACATGCTCTCGTGCAAAATAAGTCATAAATTACCCCTCTTCCGATTATAACCTCTAAAAAGTGCAAAATGGCAAAGAAAATTGAATAAAAAAGGTACGCCGCATTCGCCTAATTCCCCTCAGCACAGTCCCCCCCTTCCTCTAAGAACCCACTCCGACCTACTTGTCTCAGGCAAGAAGTATCCAGAAATACAAGTGGTGATTTTGTGATACGCATGGAATTTCTGCGATATATTTTGCGAATCCCTGCTTCCGAATACTTCTTGCTTAGAACAAGTACCTCCACTCAGACATTATAGGGAAACTAAAAATCGATACAGGCAGAAGGAAAAAAAGAAAACGCTCATTAACCCAACCATCAGACTAAATGAAAGCCCTTGCAAATCTCAATCATCGCGGACCCCAACCCCTTCCCACCACTTCTCCTGGGCAATCCTCAATTTCTCGGCTTTCCACTTAGCCACCCGGACACCCCCCTCACCCGGACTGCTAAACCCAGATAAGAAAATTTCAAGCGATTTCCATGGTTTGATTGGATGGGCTGTGGCAATTGCACTCACCGCCGCTGTTTCATACAATACCCACCAATCAGCATCTGTCCGGGTGGGGGGGGTGTCCCGGTGCCTATGGAGGCAGTCTATGCCAGTGTGTAAAGACCTTGTGTTGTGACAGAGTTAGCAATGATAATTTGGGCATCCTCAACAACCAAAAATAAAATTCACCTAATCGTGCCAAGGTTGCGGCGAGCGGCCGCAACCCCCGCATGTTCGCTGGCTCACAACCGGGGGCACTCTAAAGAGTGCCTGACAGCTCAACGCCACTGGACAACTCAACTTAACTTGTGGGTTGCTACAGCAATTTTGTGACAGCTTAAGGTAAATGTGTGGGTTACCATAGTAACAGTATGACTCAGCATGACTTTGAAGCTCAAAATCCGTAGAAGGCTTATATTATCAATATTTAGTAAATTACTAATACCGAATTGAGCCTCAAGTAAACCTTAATCATCATGTTGCTATGGTAACCGACAAAGTTACGTTGAGCTCTCCAGTGACGTTGAGCTGTCAGGCAATCTTGAGAGTGCCCCCGGTTGTGAGCCAGCGAACATGCGGGGGTTGCGGCCGCTCGCCGCAACCTTGGCACGATTAGGGCCCGTTTACCTATAGACGGCCGTCTAGCAACTAGAAAGAGTGCCGACCATCAAAGAAAGTCGGTTAGATAAATGGGCTTTTAGTTATGATATATACTAGACAGTATATTAGCTAAACATGTAACTATTCTGTTTTCTTTACATACCTTCAACTGTCTGTCTCTTTCTAAAAATTAAATTTGTAATAGTGTAGGTGGCTGTACTAGACGGTAGCGTCTCAACCGTTATCTAATAAACGGCGCGAAAGTGTTTGACCAATTTTCCAAGGTCCTAGATTCTTGCAGCTAGACCGTCAAAAAGTTATGTTGCCTACTTGATAAACGCCATCTACTTTGCCGCACTCTCCCCCACTTTCAAGCCCCCCTTAACAGTCGGCATCGTTGCAGGCTTTTAGACGGACGTCTCTTGGTAAACAGGCCCTCAGCCTCACTCCGAGAGCGAAAGGGCGCTGTGGGGGAGGTAAATTCGCTATATCATTTGGGTCTGGTGGCATTCGAAGGAAATGTTTTCACCAATTTTTAGCTATAGCACCTGGTCGTGGGTTACAAGTTTTCGCGCTGTTTTGACACCCCGCACTACATCAATGGCCAGGCTGCGATTCTTGGAGTTTGTATGCGTGATTAACGCCCTCCACGCCATAGCGATCACCCGGCATAGCGAGCCATCCACACACATACTAGCCACGATTTAAATCTGGACTGGGTTTAGCCAATCACACTGCCTAAACTTGCAGATGGCTCGCTATGACAGGCGCTCGCTATTCAACACTATAAGGTTATGCGCAGCGAATAGAGATTCCTGTGATCTGGCGATGCGGAACTTTTATTTGTACGAGCGATTTGGATAAAGAAAAGTTATCAAGGAAACAAGAAGAGATAATGGAATCGTGTGCGGTAATGAATGACTTCGACAAAACGTAGAAAGACCAAGTAAATAGAAAATGAAGGCGATGACTGACTGATAACAAATGAACACAGGGAAGAACAGGTTTTCTTATATCCTCCTTGAGATGAGACCTTTCCTCCATGGCATACTTCCTGCGCGTGCCATATCTTTGATCAGTTTCTTCCGCATAGTTGCCCTTTCCTACTTCTCAGCCGAATCTCATCCGAGGCGAAAACACAAGCACCAAGGATGTGGTTAACCGGCTTGCTGAATACTGAGTGCATAACCGCGGATGCCATGATTGTTCGGCTATGATGCTAGTTCATGTTTCATTGTTGATGAATGGAGGTTTGATGCTGTCGCACTGGATATGCAGGGTTGATGTCGGAGATCAGTATGAAGCTAATAGTCGTGAGACATCTTTCGAAGACATAGTGTGTAACAGGTCCGAGCAATACAAGTGGGCGACAAAAAGTGAGTGGGCAAGAGCGATTTTACACCAAAAGTGGCCAATTTCACACTCTTATTCCACCACCAATACTTGAATTAAAAATAGGGTAAGTTCATAGAATGCTCAGAAAATATGTAGACTACTTGACTTACACTATAACCTTGAATGGATTTAAATTATCTGAAGAGTAGTTGCAATAAACAAAACTTTCCTCAAAATCACGCCAAGACCATAGTTTTTGGTGGGAAAACTGTGTCTTGGCGGAATTTCAAAGTTCAACTACATACCACTCTTGAGAAGTTGGGAATTGAACAGAAACTTGTATATAAAGAATGATGCCCCTATTGTCTCTAGTGGTTCTGTGCAGATTTTGTATTTTTGTGAATTTTCTCTGGGGTAATATCTTAGTGTGAAATCTGCGATTTTTGCGGTAAAATCGCTCTTCCCCACTCACTTTTTGCGTCCTACTTGTAAGGTTCCCAATCCAACGCGCACGGGAATATATGCAAATGGTGAGCAGTCCAGAACGATCCATGTTCAACACTCGCTATTGCTTGGAAGACGTTATGGGTTGATTCGTTCATAAGGCTAAATGCACTTGCTCATGTCAGGCCAAGATCACTCCCCGAGCTCGTGTGTGGTACTTGTACCGGTATTTCTCCTCAGTGCAAGAATTGTATTGAGCCGCAGGATGAGATAGTGCTTAAATAACTGGGCGATTTTGTGCTACAATACTAATGCAGTAGGCAAAAGCGGAGTATTGTGTCCATCGGGTTCCACAAAGCACCCCGCTTTTCTTATGCCTCCTGGGATTCCTGTAGTCAACTTGCTCGGTCCGTCATCGGCTCCTACAATATCTCCAGCAGAAAAGAACCCAAAATGTCCCAATTATTCAATAATAATTACAACTCCTTCAACACCACCATCATCAACACTACCGTTGCCGATGACAGACCCAATATCCTAGCGTGGCTATCCCCACTAGATCCTAAGCTACGCCATCAGGACGTCCGGGAGTGCAGAGTGGGAACTATAGGGGAATGGGTTTTACAAACCGAGGAGTTTAAAAGCTGGTGTGCCGGTACCGGTAGTGGGAGAGCTGAATCCGATAAGGCAGTTTTGTTTTGCCATGGAGGTCCGGGTGTTGGCAAAACCTACATCAGGTGACACGAATGAACCTAGAGTAACGGGAGAAGAAGGGCGAGTGCTGACAAGGGGTTTGAATAGTTCCGTAGTAATAGACGATTTGTGTAGTCAAGCTACAGGTCAAAATGCCACGGTGGCGTGCTTTTATTTCGACTTCGCCTCGCAAAAAGAGCAGCCGCCGACGAGGTTTCTGGGCTCTTTGTTAAAACAGATGGTATTTGGACTCGAGGAGATCCTGGAGGAGATATCAAAAGCATATGAAGACCGGAAAAATGCCGTTGGTGGGCAGGGACTGCAAATTTCGGATATTTTGAATATGCTGCAGACTACCTCCACCCGAAACCGCGCGTTCATATGCATTGATGCTCTCGATGAGTGTGCAACAGAACACATAGCCAAGGTTCTCGATTCATTGGTTCAACTCCTCCAGCGGTCCCCGGGCACTCGAATATTTGTAACCGGAAGGCCCCACATTTTACCTGAAATCAGGGCGCGCCTTGGTGAAAGAGTGACAAGTATATCCATAAGTCCCAAGAGGGATGATATTATCACATATCTCCATAGCAGGCTGGCCACGGACACAACCTCAGATGCGATGGACAGTACTCTGGAGGCGGACATCCTGGAGAAAATTCCTAGCGATATTTCGGAAATGTGTGTAGAAGCAACAACACCTCAGAACCCATCTCGAGTTTGCTAACAGATACATATCTAGATTCCTGCTGGTCGCGCTGAATATCGATGCGATCTTACAAGAAACCACAACCCGTCGCAGGCGACAAAAGTTAAACGCAATTACCGATGGCTTGGGGTTGGAGAGCGCTTATGGTGAAACGCTGTCTCGCATAAAGAGACAGGGCGGGGGCAGAGCAAGGCTTGGGATGGCGGCTTTGATGCGGATCTCTCACTCGGAACGGCCCTTGAAGGTTGTTGAGCTATGTCACGCCCTAGCGGTCGAGGTCGGGTCACCAAATCTTCATACCGACGATGTTCTATTAATAGGAACATTGCTCATCTGTTGTCAAGGACTTGTCGTCGTAGACAAGGAGGCCTCTACAGTCCGGTTAATCCATTTTACCCTTCAAGAGTACCTCCGTGCTCGTCCCGATAATTTTGGCAAAGTTCACTCTACGATGGCTGAGACCTGCTTAAGTTATCTGAATTCGCAACAAGTCAGGGCTCTTTCGACGAGGATCTCTTCCGATCTTCAGGGCCAACCCTTTCTTGAGTATTCTTCCATTTACTGGCAAGCCTTCCAATGGGTTGGGCCTTCGTTGGGTTAACCCGGGTCTTTCGTTGGGCTGGGCCGGGTTCATTGGGCTGGGCTCACTCAATAGCTTCCCTGGGCCGGGCCGGGCCTGAGGGGGCCCGGCCCGGGTCACCCAACGAACCCAATGAATGTTTCACCTCGATTTTTGGCTTTTGATCGTCCACATCTGTTCGTATCACCGGGGAAACGATTGTCCAAGCACCTTGCTCACTAGAACTACATTACCGGATGAAGTAAGGTCAAAGGCAAATGCTCTCCAAATGAAGATAGTGTGGAAAAAAGCATACGACTTAAGGTGATTTGAGTGCTCTTGAGCTTTCTCGGTATCTTAGTTTTATGGTCGGAAGTTTAGAATATATTTTGGGCGCCCCTTTCAAACACAGAATCTTTCTTCCAACCATCAACATTTTCCTTTTTTTCTCGGTTTACTTACTCCATTACTTTTACTCTCCTGTGCGGATTCACATTCAAGAAAGATGAGTTTCTCTTCTAATACTGAGAGTTACCTCTCTAGTCCTCCAGCTATACTGCGAACACCAAGTCCATTGCCTGAATTCCTTCCCTCAGAAACCATAGAGCCTGACACTGGTGCTGCCGATTACTCAGAGATTGTTGAGTTAGACAATGATCGCCTATGCACACCAAATCCCCAGCCTGCTGCGCATCAGGCACAACAAAAAAGAAAAAGCCCCCATCCGCCTTCCTGGGTTTGGGGACCTCCGGAGTCTCCAAATGGAAGGTTGCTTATTGCAGACAATATCGTGTAAGTCATTCACACACCCAACATATACAAGATCCGGGAGTGAGGACTAAATATTTATTTTTTGTGTAATAGATATTGGCAATGTATATATTGTTCCCAGAGGTATCAAAAGTCTCATGGAACGAGCAATCCCGGAGGACAATTTCAGACTCCCGCCACTCTCTCAATCCAGAGACAATCCAGTCAACTGAGTGTCTCCGTAGTTGGCAATCCTCCTAAACATTTACCTTGATGTTGAAGAAAGCACCCCCTTCCCATACCATATACTTTTCTACTCACGATTCAGTCATTCTCATTTCTCATTTTTCATTCTGTATCGCAATTGTTTTGTATTAATATATTCAGGTTGATTCTGGTTACTGCACTCCGGTGTTCAGGCCAATGGGTTCATTGGGTTGGTTGGGTCAACCCGGGCTTTCCTTTGTTGGGTTAGGCCAGGTTGGGCTCACCATTCGCTGGGCTTGGGCCGGGTCGGGTCGGCCTTTTTTGAGCCCGGGTTAACCCATTGGAAGGCTTGTTTACTGGGGAGTTCACGCAAGAAGGGACCTTTCAGATTACGCTAGGCTGCTTGCATTGAAGTTGTTTGACGACAACGATCACCACATACCCACCAAAGCCATCTTGCAATCTCAGCAAGGCAGTTCCTATGACGTTGATTTTAATAAACCCTACCTCTTTGGTGGCCTGCATTGTGCATCTCTCTTCGGGATCGCAGAGATTGTAGCTAGTTTGATAGAAGAGGAAGGTTGTGATATCAATCAAAGGGACTGTGTTGATAATAAACCTCTTGCATGGGCTGCTCGGAATGGGCACGAACGAGTAGCTGAAATCCTGCTAAGGCAGGGTAATATTAGCCCCGACAAAGCCGGGGAGGACGGCCAAACACCACTCTGGCTTGCCGCTTGGAAAGGGCACAAGGGCGTGGTGAAAATGCTTCTCGGGCGGGACGGGGTCAATCCTGACAAGCCAGATAACGAAGGCCAAACACCGCTCTTGTGTGCTGCGTATAACGGGCATGAGGGAGTGGTGAAAATGCTTCTCGAACGGGACGAAGCCAACTCCGATAAGCCAGATAACAAAGGCCAAACACCGCTCTTGGGTGCTGCCTATAATGGGCACGAGGGAGTGGTGAAAATGCTTCTCGAACGAGACGAGGTCAACACCGATAAGCCAGATAACAAAGGCCAAACACCGCTCTTGTGTGCTGCGTATAACGGGCATGAGGGAGTGGTGAAAATGCTTCTCGAACGGGACGAAGCCAACTCCGATAAGCCAGATAACGACGGCCAAACACCGCTCTGGTATGCTGCCTGGAATGGGCATGCGGGAGTGGTGAAAATGCTTCTAGAGCGGGACGAGGTCAGCCCTGTTACGGCAGATAGCGACAGTCGAACACCACTCTGGTGTGCTGCTTATAATGGGCATGTGGGAGTGGTGAAAATGTTTCTCGAACGGAACGAGGTCAACCCAGACAAGCCAGATAAGGACGGCCAAACGCCACTCTGGAGTGCTGCCTGGAATGGGCATGCGAGAGTGGTGAAAATGCTTCTAGAGCGGGACGAGGTCAGCCCTGATACGGCAGATAATGACAGCCGAACACCACTCTGCTGTGCTGCTTATAATGGGCATGAGGGAGTAGTGAAAATGCTTCTCGAACGGAATGAGGTCAACCCCGATAAGCCGCATAAGGACGGCCAAACACCACTCTGGTGGGCTGCTTATAATGGGCACGAGGGAGTAGTGAAAATGCTTCTCGAACGGAATGGGGTCAACCCCGACAAGCCAGATAAGGACGGCCAAACACCACTCTGGTGGGCTGCTTATAATGGGCACGAGGGAGTGGCGAAAATGCTTCTAGAACGCGACGGGGTCGACCCCGACAAGCCAGATAACGACGGCAAAACACCACTCACCTGTTCCGCTTGGAATGGGCACGTGGATGTAGTGAAAATCCTTCTCGAACGGGACGACATTCACCCCGACAAGCCAGCTCCCACCGGCGGAACACCACTATCCTATGCCGCTTTGAAGGGGCACGTGGGAGTGGCGAGAATGCTTCTCGAACGGGATGAGGTCAACCCCGATCGGGCAAATATCTACGGCCGAACACCGCTCTTATGCGCCGCTTGCAATGGGCACACGGAAGTGGTGAAAATCCTTCTTGAACGCGACGAGGTCAGTCCCGACAAGCCAGATAATGACGGTCGAACCCCTCTCTCGTATGCCGCTGGGAATGGGTACGCGGGAGTGGTGGAAATACTACTTGGAAGGGACGATGTCGACCCTAGCAAACCAGATGATTTTGGCCAAACACCACTCCGGATGGCTACTCGGCACGGTCACACAGACGTATTGGCCCTCCTACAGCCCGGGGGCCACCCGGTGTGATTCTAAATTTCTATCATGTTCGCTATTCTTTTCTGGTTCTACGTGTCGGGTTTCCTATAGAGCATGCGGTTATAGGGGTATGCAGATATGCAGTTTCATGGATATGTGGATATGTGGCTCGGATATGTGCGGTTTGAGGGTATCTGGCTTCGTGGCGTTCAGCGACCAGGCACCTAGTACGTTTTTGTTTTCACATCCTATATCGCGAGGCATAGGGTACTAGCTTTTTGTTCCATTGATATCCATTGCCGTTTAGGCATTATGTATCGGGTATTTGGTTCCATAATGTTTATTCCGTATTTTACCCATCTCCTTAGACATACGAGCATTGGTCTCTGGGATTACCAGGGATCATGGGATATCATAATGGTTTAGATTGTGTGAGATAAGGTGTCAGGATATGTTAGTTTCGAGTTTCTTTAGGGTTCATCGAGTTTCTGGAGTTTCTGGAGTTTTTAGAGGGAGAGATATATCTTTGGCCTATCCCTAGCTAAGAGTAGGAGTAGCTAACTTGTCTACCGTTCTTACGGATTTTTCTGCACCTAACTTATAGCCTATCTCAGTTGTGCTTTTGTTCTTTCCTTCTTTTGTGCTTTCTATAGGCTCTACCGGTAGATCCTCCTTATATATTTGCTGCGTATGGCAGAGACCTGTGTTTTTCGGATGGTATTCCGAGGCAGGGGGTAGGGGGGGCAAGCTTTTTTAGCAAATGAAAAGCGGCGTGCGAGCCACAGTTCCCCAAGATATGATTGGGAATTTTTTCAACTATGGACTGTTGGTACGGCCCAAATGAGGCAGTGTCCGTATGCTGCTGCACTCAAGGTGTGCGACTGATGGTCAGGTTAGGAGGCTATTCGCACTTTTCAGCCTTGCTCATCAAGAAAATTAATACATTCATAACAAGATGTTTTTAAACCATGAAAATTAACTCCCATTCTGTGAGCACCACATGAACCCCGTAAACGCCACATACAGCCCAACACTTGCTGCACGGTCCCGGGTGTTGATAGCCTGCTTGCGGTACTGTTCGCCCATGTTCAGAGGTCCGCGTGGCGGGCAAACGCGCACTAAATGAGATAATTTGTATGAGATTGAATTCTAGGAATCCTGGATGCCTGTAGCTTCGTTTCTTCTATTTACCAAAACCATATCTGGAAAGACAGAAGAAAATATAATAAACTACAATAAATACCATTGCATACCGAGTGATATGCCATGACAGCAAGTATTTATTTTCAAACATCTAGTATTAGGCTCCTACTCTAATATTATAGGCCGCGCAAGTAATAGCAGATCCTGGCATTTCATGAACCCTATTCCGGGGGGTTATGGAATGTGGTCCGGCATATTATAGCCCTTTTCACACCTTAATGATAGAACAAGTGCTTTTTTTAATGTTCATTTACTAGCCTTCCTACCGTTCGAACAACTCCAGTTACTATGAAGTTAGAAGGGGTTATCTGGGTCATGGCCTCGCCCACCCTTTGGAAACCTTTTGTTTAAAGGGGACATATGGTGGGAGAGGACTGAGGCATTTTTTAAAAGCTCATCAGAAGCATGTGGCATTCCCGATATGGTATATCCTGAGCCTTTCAGAGGTATTGTATTTCATTAACTGGCCCCCGCTATTTCATTACCGTGATTTGGGTTGAAAACCCCCTAGCGAATCACAGGATTCCCCCATGCAAGAAGCCAACTCCATGTCAGAGTTGACGGAAGCGAATATAAGGCTCAAATCTTGGACCCTAAACTATCATAGGATCTGACAAAAGGCTATCCATCACAGGGTTTTGCCGCCCGCTGTGTTACCATTTAGGTTAGACATCGGAATTTATTTGTCCTGGACAAATGCACTCCTCGGTCAGTTGGGAGATCGGATACTCGAGTAGAGGGGATCGTGTACTCGAGGAGACTATCTTGTGGCAAATTTAACTACAATTCACTTAATTCCCATACCCCATCTGCCAAATGGTACCTGTGGCTGTTATAGCTGGTGACAATGTATTATATGGTGAAACCGGGGTGGCGGGGGGGGGGTTTCTAGACATTGAAACCAGCTTATCCCGGGGGTGTGACTCCTATGTAGTGGGTGCCTCATGAGGGGGTTGGGACCCCCATCGGCAGCGCTGACTGCGATAACATCTTGTAGACCGTGTATATGGTTGTCCATCGGTTCTAAAAATGCGGGAACGGAAACAGCTACATAAAATAAAAATAAAAATAAAAGACTTTGCAAAGTTCTTTATCTTGCAACGAGCGACATAAATTTGAATTCTAGTAGAGCGCTGTTCATATGGTAATTTCTTCCCGAGTTTATTTGAGATGTACTAGGCTATCTCGGTTAATTAGTTTAGTGGTAAATCTTTTCCTCTGACGTATCGTAGGTTTTGATGGAAAGCCGTTCGTCAGCGCATATAATTCTTTGAACTACTACTCGGATTGACCGTTAGTGGTTATTCGGTTTGAGAAGCATCCGCCTCGGTCGTCAGATGGCAAACGCGGCAACCTATAATATCATGAGGCAACATTGCCCCACCTGTCTTAGAACAGTGAGATCTCTTGAAATCCACCCTCTCAGTTAGCCATTTTTGGAAGTCATGAGATGCTGCTAAACAAAATAAGCGCAAATACGGCACCAAAAGAGCAACAGTGGGAGAGAGGATAATGATAGCGAGCAACTTGAAGTATTTTCGTCGATGAGTTACTTGCTAAACTGACGGTAATGACAGAAGTATATATGAAAAGCAAAACACCATTCTCTGTCTTCCAACCATCACCACACATTTCCACTTCGTTCCGCAAATGCCTCCTTATCGCCTTGTCTATCCTTCAAAGAAACAAATGAAATAAACACTCTGTTATCCCTGAACAAAAGAAATGTATGACAAAAGAAAACTTCCTTCATTCCCGTAGCCTTGATGCTTTCCACCTGTCCTATCCATCCGTCAATGAAAACATCTTTCTTAATCTCCGTTCTTTGATGAAACAAAAGAAATCAACATGCCGAGCAGCTTTTCCAACAGCTGCTTGATGTGCTAATGGTGTCGTTGCATTGTTCGGGTGATTTTCGGGGATGCGCTTTGGGTTGGTACATCTGCCTGAAGGGGAGCGGAAGAGCCAAAGGGGGGGGTGAAAGAGTAGGACGCACGCGGAGTCTGATGCTCGGAAAGTTGGATGTCCGGAGGCTACAAACGGTGGGAGTCTTTGTCTTTCTTTTGTTAGAACAGGAGTATGCAAGAGGGGAAGGGAGGCATACGCGGACGAGAATGGATACGTGCGATGAGCATGGAAGGATAGAAGGGGGGATTTATATATACTCCTGACTTTAACGTTAGTTAGGGAGAGTGTGTGTGCGAAAGGTAATTTATGGGAGGGAATGAGAAGTAGTGATCTTCCACACCCCAAATCGCGCGCTGGCGATCGTATTCTTTGTTACCCGGACTCTTGGCGTTTGGTTGTTGCCGTCGATCCGTTTAAAAGACAATGCCAGAATGCCCAGTCGAAGGCTCCTGAGAAGGATTCGCATTCTCTTTATTGTAGGGCATGAGAGCAACATACCGAGTGTGTTAGATCCCACTAACAGCGGGGAGGGCTCAATGAACAGGGGGGTTCAGCGAACACTGCATCCAAACTGGCTTAGTAAGCAGCGATTTTTGTTTGGCTGTTCGTTGAGCTCCCCTATTCGTTGACCCCTACGAGTACTCGTACCAGGTATTGGCAATTCTGTTTGCCTGTCAAATCAAACCGATTTCAGGCTGTCAGGGTCGTGGGTTTCAAGAGGTTTTTCCATACCTTGCTTGGTAGTCGCGATGTGTATGATACCAAAAAGCACAGCCCCTATCTACGCAGAGCCTCGAGTACCGGTAGCGACGAAAAAATAGTGACTATTTCCTACCCCCATACAAATATCTACTTGTATGGCGACAAGGGTTATGATTTCCGAGTTTTTCGTCCCTGCCCCAGGGCAAGGATACCGTAGGATATTTCCACCCCTGGAGCCATCACGGGTTTTAAACAACTAATAGGTGGTAGGGCACAGTGGATCTAATCCTTCGTTTGACGAACGATGCAAACACTTTTATTGATATGAATAAAAATGACGAACAAAAGATATAAGAGAAGAATCAAAGAATAAAGAGATCGTATACAATAACGAATGACTTTGACGAGACAAGAGATAACCGTAGGACTGTGAGCGGAAATGCGATAATCAACTGATAATGAACAAACAAAGGGAAGAACAGGCTATCTTATATCCTCCTCAAGCGAAAGCCTTCCTCCCAGCACACTTCCAGAGCATGCCAGATTTCTCTCCCACTTTCCGTCCCTAGGTCGTCCTTCTTTTGCGTTGTGCCGATTCATATCCGAGGTAGAAGTATCGTGCCCGAGGGTAGTATTATGACACCTGCCGAGGGTAGTGTCAGTCATCGAGGGTGAGGATGGATGTTCGGCTCTTGCTGGTGTTCGTGTTTCATCGCTGGTGAATCAGTGTTTGGTGATGTCGCACCAGGTATGCAGGGTCAGGGTGTTCGGTGGTAAGAAGCTAATAGTGGTGGAACGCTGGTGAAGCTACCGTTCGTTTTAGGCTTATAGCTGATCGTAGTCGCATTTCCCATCCAGTGGG